>Ga0136636_10000347_pt1 | contig 22672 bp, 18 predicted proteins | sample AntDrymUQ8522106_2_FD_104653 | JGI IMG/M metagenome (GOLD analysis project Ga0136636, IMG submission 104653) | Polar desert sand microbial communities from Dry Valleys, Antarctica - metaG UQ852 (21.06) | ecosystem: Environmental > Terrestrial > Soil > Desert | place: Antarctica: Dry Valley... | reverse complement strand
TTTTAAACCTTCGGGAATATCGTTTTCAAGCGAATGATCAATAGCAGGAGCTTCCGGATTTTCGGGAGTGTAAATTACAGGTTCCCAACCAAAACCTCCTAAATATTTGCTGAATTTAAGCCATCGTTGCACCCCGGCACCACCGCTCGGGGGCCAGTAATACGTAATAATCAGTACTTTGCGAAGTGTGCCTTTGCTGCCCATGTATGAGCTTTTTTAGACCGTTGTGTCAGTTTCGGTACTGCGTTTTGCCATCAATCCAATTGTTCCTAAAGCAAGCAGTACCAGCAAAATTGACGATGCATAAGCTATTTTTTCACCTGTGGCGTAAACTTTAGGCTCGAATTTAAACTCAATAGTATGATTTCCGGCAGGAACAATCATGGCACGCAATACATAATTCGCCCTGAAATAGGGTGCGGATTTGCCATCAATATATGCATTCCAGCCTTTATCGTAATATATTTCGGAGAAAACAGCCAGTTGTTCACTGCCTGTCTGCGATTTGTAGGTCAAATGGTTGGGTTTATAATCAGTAAGTGAAATGGTAGCCAGGGTATCTTTACTGATCATATGTCCTTTCACAAGGTTTTCGAAACGTTTATCGTACACAGCCGTTTCGGTTGGCACAAAATCAGTGAGAGCATTAATTTCCTCATCAGCATTATTTACCATGCGGGCATTATTCACAAACCATACATTACCCAGCGCTTCCATATTTATCTGCATTTGTGGCTGCCCGCCTTGCTCGCCGGGAACAATAAAGTATTTGGTGTTGAGCATATTGTAAACATTCATGTTTCCTTTGCCAAGGTGAAAATCAATCAGCTCCTGGTAACGGCGGAGTTTAGCGCCATGATATCCGCCCAATGATTTGTGGAAATAAGATGTACTTGCGTCAGCGAAGGGATTGCCAACGGTTTGATTAAAAACTCTGAAGTTAGGATCTTTGTCTTTCATTATAATCTGATCAGCCGTACTGGGTTGAAAAGGAACAGCATCAACACTTTTACGCACAAAACTATCATTGTTCAGGTAGCGGCGGTTAACTGTCCACATATCAGCAATAATAAGCAGAGTTAACACAGTGAATAATACCAGCGGAGTTTTTATTGCTACTTTATTGATCATTGCCCAGATAGCTGCTCCTGCAAGTACAATGAATATGAGCGACCTGAAGGCATCAGCACTAAGAATCGATGCGCGATCCTGACGAAGTGGTTCAATAAGCCATTCGGGTAAATTTGCATCTACTGATGCTACAAAGCTAAAAAGACTGCTGCCGGCCACAGCAAAAAACAAACTGATGCCGCCGGTAATAGCAAGGGAATAATATAAGTATTTTGTTAGTTTTTTCTTATCAATCTCGCCTGAAATAACTTTCTGCAATCCCAGAATGGCCAACAAAGGAATACACAGTTCAGCAATAACAAGTGTCATCGAAACAGCCCTGAACTTGTTGTATCCCGGCACATAATGCAGGAAAAAATCAGTCAATGGCATGAAGTTTTTACCCCAGGCCAATAAAATAGAGAGAACCGTGGCAACTAAAAGCCACCATTTAAACCTGTTATCAACAACAAATAAAGCAAGCACGAAAAGGAACATAATAATGGCTCCAATATATACCGGGCCGGCAACTCCAGGCTGATCTCCCCAGTAAAGCGGTAAAGCTTTAATTATGTTTTTAGCCTGGTTTGTATCTATATTTTTTTCTTTCAGTGTTTTATAAACATTCGACTTTTCTGTCAAAGCTCCCTGCGACGATCCTCCATTGAAATTAGGAATCAGCATGGTGAACGTTTCCATCACGCCATAACTCCATCCTGTGGCATAATCCTTATCCAATCCACTCGTGCGGTTTGATTTTTCGGATGTAAGTTCTGTTTTTCCACGTATAGTTTCTTTACCATATTCATAGGTTGCCCAAATACTGGTGATGTTGGACGCAACAGCCAGTATGGATGCTATTAGCAATACTCCTGTTGCTTTGGCAAATCCTGGAAGTTTTTTCTCCCTGATACTTCCGATAAATTCGGAAACAACAAAAATACCCGCGATAATCATCAGATAATAAGTGATTTGCAGATGGTTAGTAAGTAACTCAAGAGAGAGAAAAATTGCAGCCATTATTCCGCCTGCTAGGTAACGCCCTCTGTATGTGAGTATTATTCCGGCTAAAACTGGTGCCATATATCCGATTGCATGTGCTTTACTGTTGTGCCCCGCTTCGAAAATTATAAACAGATACGACGAAAAGGCAAATGCCACAGCCCCCGCTATTGCAAGCCATTTATCAACCTTTAACACCAAAAGCAAAATGAAGAATCCAATCATATAAAGGAAAAGCATTCCGGCAGGTTGAGGCAGGTAGAGCTGCATTAACTGATCGAGATAACGCAAAACATTACCTTTATAACGGACCGAAATCTGGTAAGCAGGCATTCCGCCAAACATGCTATTGGTCCATAAAGCTTCTTCTCCGGTGCTTTCGCGGAAGTCCGAAATTTCTTTCGACATGCCCTTCCACTGGGTAATATCAGATTGCTTGAGTTTTTTCCCTTCGAGCAACGGACTGAAATAGGCCATTGTGATTACAAGAAATATTACAACCGCCGAAAGATAGGGGAGAACTTGCTTGAAACTGATGTTCTTCATTTGATATTGGCTTTAGTTTGGTTAAGATGTATAATAATCGGATGCTTTTTATTTAATCTCTTCGTAATCAGTATATTCTCCGTCGTCAGGATTTCGGATTTTATTTTTATCCTTATCAACATAGGTGATTGATATTTCACCTTCCTTTTTCTGTGCCTGGTTATTGCGCTGCTGCTGATTTTGTTCCGTATAACGTTGTTGGAAATCATTAATGTATTTGCGCATAATTGAAGGTACGATCAATCGCGTAATTATTTTATAAACGGCGTATACTACCGTTAGAATCAATATGAGCCGAAAAATCCCGGTTATTGAAGCTTCGTAAATGATATGTTGCATCGCTTGTTAAAAAGAAGGGCTAAATTACTGTTTTTTCCTTAATTGGAAGAGGGCTGACGCGAGTAGACCACAATAATTCGAACCACTTTTAGAATAAAATTTCTAAAAAAGGAAATATTGCTTGGTTAGAGAGGCAAAAATGCCTATTTTTGTTCGGGTTAAAATTATTTTATCATGAAAGCTAAAGATTCAGAATTGGAAGATCCGGCAATTTTATACGGTGTTCCAGGGCAAATTACGGACAGTGAAGTTCTTACATATATTCGAACCAAAGATGTTAACTGGAAGTATGTTAACGCGATTAAATCACTGACTAATTTTAACGATGATGTTATCTCTGATTGGCTCAACATCAGTGTTCGTACTTTCAGGTCGTACAGGCAGCCTGAAAATAAATTTAAGGCTAACACCAAAGAGCAGATAATTCTCCTGTTATCACTTATCAGGCATGGAATCGAGGTATTTGGATCAGCTAAAGAATTCGATAAATGGCTTCAGGGAACGAATTTTTATTTTGATGGCAAAACTCCAAATTCCTTTTTAAGCACAGTTACCGGAATCCGGTTTGTTGATGATAATTTAACTGCAATGGAGTTTGGGGATAACGTGTGAAATAAATTATGGAAGTATTTAAAATCTGTAAGGAAGAGTATTCCGGAAGTCTTAAATCTTCGGGTAGTGCCAACAGGTGGAATTTGCGAGGTCAGAATGTGATTTACGCTGGTTCAACACGTTCGTTATCTGCTCTGGAATTAGTTGTTCGCAGAAGCTCAATTGTTCCTGTTTCGAGCTACAAGGTTATGGTTATTTCGATTGCAGATGATGATTATTTGTTCAAACAAATATATGTCAATGAGTTAGTCGAAAATTGGAGGGCATTGGCATCATATTCAAGTCTTCAGGAAATCGGATCAAAATGGTACACGAATCAACTATCCTTAGTGCTAAAAGTTCCTTCTGTTGTTATTCCTTTTGAGTTTAATTATGTTTTAAACGCTGAACATCCGGATTTTAACCGAAGTGTGAAAATAGTCAGAGTTGAGGATTATTTCTGGGATATAAGGTTACTGTGAAAACAGTAATATGATTTGATACATTCTTCTTTGGTATGACCTGAGTTATGGAAAGTGGCGGTAATTTTTGAGAATATAAAAACCTGAATATTTAGGGACTGCTGAAAAATGCTTATAATCTAATGAATAAACTGGATATGAGTTTTATTGTTTTTGAAGTGCAAGGAAAATGTTCAATCCTTTACAAAACCAATGCATTTAATATTTCGGTGCTCTCCACCTTTAAATCTGTTTTTTAATATTTCTAAAAATAATACGGTGCTCTGCACCTTTATTTATAACATAACTTTGCTAAAAAAGCCACAGAGTGGCGAAATATTTGTAGCTAGTGAAAAGAGGCCAGTGATATAAGGTGCAGAGCACCGGAATATAAAATCTTCAAAAAAATGTTTGAGTTTTTCAGCAGACCCTATTTAGTTTTGTGATAACCATAAAAAGAAAAGGAGGCAGGCTGTAAAGCCTCCTCCGCAATGCATTTATCGTATATCGAGCTGTTGAAGCAATCAACAGCTATATGTGAAAAAGAATTATTTTCCTTCGTCAGAAACAGTCAGTTTCTTTCTGCCACGGGCTCTGCGTGCTGCAAGCACTCTGCGTCCGTTAACTGTCGACATTCTAAGTCTGAATCCGTGTTTGTTTTTTCTTTTCCTTACTGATGGCTGGAAAGTCCTCTTCATGATTGGTAGTTTTTAGGGGTGCAAAGGTAAGAAATGGAATGGATTTACCAAATAGTTTGTAAAAAAAATCCTTACCCGCTGATAATTATTTCAGCAAGTAAGGATTTTGATGTTTAACTATACAACTGCTCCTTCTTTTAAAGGTGCATGTTTCAGCGTGTTAACCAGGTAATTCCAGAATTTTTCAACTGATGCAATGTGTACTTTTTCATCCGGCGAATGTGGGTAACGAATAGTCGGCCCAAACGAAATCATATCCCAGTTCGGGTAAACTCCACCAAGTAAACCACATTCAAGACCTGCATGAATGGCTTTTATTTCGGGAATACGGCCATATAATTTTTGGTACACATCCTGCATTGTAATCAGGATTGCTGAATTCATATTCGGTTTCCAGCCAGGATAGGTTCCATCAAGAACTACATCAGCGCCTGCAAGTTCAAAAACATCTTTAATCATCAATCCCAGATCCTTTTGTGCCGAATCAACCGAACTGCGAAGCAAGCATTGAACAAATAGTTTACCTTTTTCTGATTTTACACTTGCAAGGTTGGTTGATGTTTCAACCAGTCCTTTCATATCATCGCTCATACGCATTACACCATTCGGGCAGGCGTTGATGGCTTTCATCACTTTGTCGAGCGAAGCAGCATCAATAACAGTTGCCGGAGTTGAAGTTGCAGCTATTGTAAATTTCATATCAGGTTCAACCGCTGAAAGTTCACTACGGTAAAGTTCTTCAAATTTGGTAACACATTTTACCAGATCATCCGCTTTTGAAGGAGGAACTGTTACAACGGCAAAAGATTCGCGTGGAATCGCATTGCGAAGACTACCACCTTCGATGGATGACAAACGCAAATCGTGTTCAACAACGGCGTGTTGCAAAAAACGGTTCATCAGTTTGTTACTGTTTCCCCGCTGTAAAATAATTTCGAGACCCGAATGTCCGCCTTTTAATCCGGTTATTGACAGTTTAAATGCTGCAACACCTTGTTTAACCGGCTCTTCCGTATATTTAAAAGTAACATTTGCATTGGTGCCACCTGCGCAACCTACATACAATTCACCTTCGTCTTCGGAGTCGAGGTTAAGCAGGATATCGCCTTTAAGGAATCCGGGTTTCAATCCGAAAGCTCCTGTCATGCCAGTTTCTTCGTCGCAGGTAAAAAGCGCTTCAATCGGTCCGTGAACAAGGTTGGTTGCTTCAAGAACTGCCATGGTTGCGGCAACGCCCATTCCATTGTCAGCGCCAAGCGTGGTTCCGTTAGCAGTAACCCAGTCGCCGTCAATGTATGCTTCAATAGGATCAGCGGCAAAATCATGCGCTTTATCACTGTTCTTCTGTGGAACCATATCGAGATGGGTCTGCAGTACAATGCCTTTGCGGTTTTCCATTCCAGGTGTAGCCGGTTTGCGAATTATGATATTTCCAACTTCGTCCTTAATGGTTTCGAGGCCATGGGTTTTGCCGAAATCGACCATAAATTGCTGAATCTGGTCTTCGTGATGCGACGGACGGGGGATTTGTGTAAGGCTGTGAAAATTTTTCCAAACAGCGGTTGGTTCCAGTTTAAAGATTTCTTTGTTCATTTTTATTTTAGGTTATAGTTTTAAGTTACTTGGATAATTATAGTTTGGATTTTAAAGGTTAAAATGCTTTGTGTTCATGGTTATGGCTGAATTTAAATTGATTTTGTAAATCGGATTGATTCAGCTTTCAATTTGTTCTCAAATGAATTCATTGCCAAAAGTAGTAAAAAAGAATATCGGGAAATTAGATATTTCACGATTTGGAAAGTTTATTATGACAGTTTAACATTTAACCAACATGCACTACTTTTTTTGTTTCGAAAAATGCTTCTGTAAAAAAGTCGCTCAGATCAAATAGCTTGAATTTCGCTTTTAAAGGGGCAAGTTCCGATTCCAGGTCACCACCTTTTAAATAAAGAATGCCGTTAGGTAAGGTATGCGCGTTTCCTTTACGGATGCTGCCCGACACCCATTTTATGAATTCAGGTAAAGTTGTAACTGCCCGGCTTACAACGAAATCGAATTTCTGCTTCACATCTTCTGCCCGGCAATGCAAGCATTGCACGTTCATTATTCCGGCAGCCTGAGCTACTTCGTTTACAACTTTAATTTTTTTGCCAATAGAATCAACTAACAGAAATTCCGTTTCCGGAAATAAAATCGCTAACGGAATTCCCGGAAATCCGCCACCTGTGCCAACATCCAAAACCTTTGCCCCAGGCAGAAACGGCATCACTTTGGCAATTCCCAATGAATGCAAAACATGATGCTCGTAAAAATTTTCCATATCCTTACGTGAAATCACATTGATCCGGCTATTCCATTCAATGTATAAATCTTGCAACATTCTGATTTTTTCAATCTGAACAGCATCAAGGTCAGGGAAATATTTGTGGATTAGTTCCATTTGAATAAAAATATCTGCAAAAATAAGATTCCTGAATCAATTTAACCCAAATTAATCATTAGGAAAAGATGAAAGAACCGAAGTAATGCTATAGTTAAGTTAACTCCGATTTAGCAAATCTTTACTTGTTTTAAACACATAAATTAGATTTACTATATCTATTCAACATTTTCTAATGTTAAATTCAATTTAAATAACAGTTTCTAATGTTTGGCAATTCATTTTACCCAATTAGTAATTGCTTACCTTTATCTGCTTCAAATCAGTATCAATTCATCATCATCTGAGAATCATCACATCCCCAACTGCCTGATTAAAGAATTGCCAAATCGCCGAATTGTCAAATTCCCAAATTGTCAAATTAACCAATAACCGAATCACCATTTTTCTCACCTTTGCACTATGAGTACACTATTTCCATTAGTTACAGTTCTAGGCCCTACTGCTGTCGGGAAAACTACATTTGCAGCTAATCTCGCCATTGAGCTTAATGCCGAAATTATCAGTGCTGATTCGCGGCAGGTTTATCGCGGCATGGATATTGGGACAGGGAAAGATATGGCTGATTATACGGTAAATGGCATTACTGTTCGTTCTCACCTTATTGATATTGCCGATCCGGGAACCGAATATAATGTGTTCCAGTTTCAGCGCGATTTTGAATTTGCCCGCCTCTCAGTTATTTCAAGAGGAAAAATGCCCCTGATGTGCGGTGGCACAGGAATGTATCTCGAAGCAGTTTTAAAAGGATATAGTTTCTCAGAAGCACCTTTTGATGCTGAGTTGAGGAAGGAACTGGCTGATTATCAGGATGGAGAACTGGTTGGCAGGCTGAACAATACCAGAAATGTTCATAATACAACCGATAGTCTGGATCGGGAGAGGATAATCCGAGCTTTGGAGATTGAAAAATATCGATTGAAGAATAAACATATTCCCGGTGAAAACATTTTCCGGAACACTCCGGTGCTGGGCATCCGTTTCGAACGTAAACTCATTAGAGAGCGAATAACGGCCAGACTAAATCAGCGATTGAACCAGGGAATGGTCGAAGAAGTTCAGCATTTGATTAACAGTGGTATTACCAAAGAGCGCCTTAAAATGTATGGCCTTGAATACAAGTATATTGCCATGTATCTGGATGGCGAATTAAACTATAACCAGTTGGTAACGCTTTTAAATACAGCCATTCACCAGTTTGCAAAACGACAAATGACCTGGTTCAGACGAATGGAGAAAAATGGAATGAAAATTTTGTGGCTCGAAGGCGAAGATGGCTTACTGTTGAACCTGGACAAGGCAAAAGACTACTTAAAAATTAATAATATTTAAAAAAGTACTAAAATTCAGGACTTTCGTTATACATTAGCTGAAAATTATTAATTTGCACCCGATATATTTCAACCCGCTTGTTATGAAATCATTTATCTCCGGATTACAATTTCATTTAATTGCTTCAGCTCTTTTACTATTGCTGGTTGCAGGATGTAATGATAAAATCACCTATGTGCCTGTAATAAAGTCGATTAATGTAACTCCCGACACGGTTGTTATTGGTGGCACAGCTATGATCGAGATTGATGCTACTGATGCTGATGATACCGAGCTTGTTTATTATTATACTACCAACGGGGGCTCAATATCAGGTATTGGTGATACAGTTACCTGGATTGCACCAGGCATAGAAGGTATTTATACTGCACGAGTGCTTATAGCCGATAAAGATGGTAACCAGGCACATGACAGTATAATGCTGGTAGTTGTAAGAAATGACACCACATCAAAAATTACCGGCGTTGCGGCTTTTCCCGCAGGGATTGATCACGATCTTATAAATTCGAGAGTCCGTTTGTTTACTTCAAAAACCAATTGGGTAAACCATGTGGTTTTTGCCGAAACTCCCACGCAAGGATTTGGACCTATAGTTAGTTTTACTTTCGAGAATGTTCCTGTTGGAACCTACTACCTCGAAATATGGAAAGATACCGATTTCGGAAACACATTAAATACCGGCGATTTCTTCGGATGGTATGGTACCGGCGATGTACTTCATCCCAGCCCTGAACCTTTTACGCTTGAGTCAGGCGCTACTAAAGTAATGCAGATTCAAATCTGGATAGTTCCTGAATAAACCATTACTACTATTTTTTTTAATTAAGGATAAACATTTATTTTGATCCTTTGTTTAGTTATTGTCTAATGTTAATTTAAATAGATTAAACAATCTTTAAACATGCGAACCAAACTTTCATTTCTCATTTTCCTCATTACTTTTTCTGTTGGATTATTTGCACAGACCGGTTCTATTAAAGGAAGGGTTTTTAATATAAAGAATAATGAACCTCTGCCATTTACCAACATTATCGTAAGTGGAACAACAATAGGATCAATAAGCGATTTTGACGGAAATTTCCTGTTTAAAGGTTTAAATCCGGGTTATGTAAAACTTGAAGCAACATCGGTAGGTTTTGAGAGAATAATGACTGAAGAAATTCTGGTAACTAATGCCAAAACTGCTTCGATAGACATTGCAATGAAGGAAGTTGCAGTTCAAATCAGCGGTGTTGAAGTTACTGCATCGGTATTTAAGCGGGTTGAAGAAAGTCCTGTTTCACTCAAATCTCTTGGTATTTCACAAATTGAAAAGAGCCCGGGTTCGAACCGTGATATTTCGAAAGTAATTCAAACCTTACCAGGAGTGGCATCCTCAGTTTCATTTCGAAACGATATAATAGTGAGGGGAGGAGGTCCTTCCGAAAACAGGTTCCTTCTTGATGGTATCGAAATCCCTAATCTGAATCACTTTGCAACTCAGGGCGCCTCTGGAGGACCAGTGGGAATTATCAATACAGATTTTCTGCGCGAAGTAGATTTTTATTCCGGTGCATTTCCTGCCAGCCGGGGTAACTCGCTTAGCTCAGTAATTGATATGAAACTAATTGATGGCAACCCCGATCGGATGGTTTATCGGGCCACTCTAGGCGCAAGCGAAATGGCTTTGAGTGCAAATGGACCGGTTAGCGAAAAAACTAACGTGCTTGTTTCGGTGCGCCAGTCCTATCTCCAGTTTCTTTTTAGTGCAATTGGATTGCCATTTCTGCCAACATTTACTGATTATACTGTAAAAGTTAAAACTAAGTTTAATGTTAAAAACGAACTTACCATTATAAGTATAGGTGCATTAGATAATTTCAAACTTAATACAGGATTAAAAAATCCAACCGAAGAACAGCAATACATACTTGATTATCTGCCTGTTAATAATCAATGGAATTATGCAATTGGTGCCAATTACCGCCATTATCGCGATAATTCATACGGCACATGGGTTATAAGCCGCAATATGCTTTTTAATGAGGCGTATAAATATTTTAATAATGATGAAAATGCGCCGGAAAATAAAATTTTGGATTATTCATCCTATGAAATTGAAAACAAGATAAGGTATGAAGAAGTATTGCGTACTGAGGGATACAAAATATCGTATGGTGCCGGCGCTGAATTTGCAAAATATGAAAATAATACTTTCCAGAAGGTTTTTATTCCTGCCGGCGATGACACGATAACCGAAATCAATTATGCTTCGGAACTTAAGTTGTTTAAATGGAATGTTTTCGCACAGGTGAGTAAAAGCATTTTTGAAGAGCGACTTTTGCTTTCTTTGGGAATCCGTTCCGATGCAAACGATTATTCGACTAAAATGTCGAATCTTTTCAAACAGATTTCACCAAGGTTTTCTGCATCCTATTCACTCACACCAGAACTTGCCCTTAATTTTAATACCGGTAGGTATTTTCAGCTTCCGGCATACACAACATTGGGCTACAGGTTGCCTGATGGCGAATTGCTTAATAAAACCAATGGATTAAGATACATACAGGCCGATCATTTAGTTGCCGGGATTGATTTCAGGCGAAACGATCAATCGAAAATTACTTTGGAAGGATTTTATAAATTCTACAATTACTATCCTTTTTCGCTGCGCGATTCTGTTTCTCTGGCCAGTAAAGGAGCTGATTTCGGTGTGGCCGGCGATGAAGGTGTAACTCCAATTTCAAAAGGCAAGGCATGGGGTGTTGAACTATATTACCGCGAAAAAATTACACGTAATATTGATGCTACAGTTTCCTATACATGGGTCAGGTCATCTTTCGAAGATAAACACGGCAACTTTATCCCTTCAGCCTGGGATAACAGGAATATTCTGAATGTTTCGGCGCTTGCTAGTCTCAAGAAAAATTGGAACGTAGGGATAAAATGGCGTTTTGTGGGTGGATCACCTTACACTCCTTATGATTTCGAGCGCTCATCGCTCATCGAAGCCTGGGATGCCAAAGGCCGCGGTTACCTTAATTATGATGAATTCAATACACAACGGCTTACTGTTTTTCACCAGCTCGACCTCAGGGTTGATAAAGAATACTACTTTAAAAAATGGTCGCTGAATCTATACCTTGATATCCAGAATCTTTACAATTTCAAGGCTCAACAACCTGAGGAACTTATTCAGGTGCGCGACGAAAATGGACAAGCTGTTATTAAGGATCCGCTAAATTACGAACTCAAATATCTTACCAGCGAATCGGGAACAGTTCTTCCAACCATCGGTATTATTGTCGAACTCTAATAATTAATGGCTATGATGAAGTATATAATAACAGCAATTATTCTGGGTAGTTTTGCTATTAGTTCCGTTTCATCCTGTAAATCAGGAAGTGAAGGGAAAAGCTCCAAATCCCGTAAATCAGATAGTATAGTTCTGATTACCAGCAATGCAGGAGGTGCCGGAAAAACTATCGAAATTGAAATGATAAAAGGCAAATCGCACAACCATCCCACATTTGCAATTTGGATCGAAGATACAGGTAGTTCGTACATTCAAACCTTGTTTGTAACCAGTGCAATAGGACAGGGGATTTTTAAATATGGCGATAAATCAACTGGAACATGGAAACCCGGCGAAGTAAGAAGACCAGCGGCATTACCATACTGGTCGCATAAGAGAGGAATTCTGTCGGACAATGGATCGCTTGTGCCTACCCCTCGTAACAGAGTGCCCGATGCTTATTCAGGAGCAACTCCTGAAGGTAGTTTCAAACTTTTAACCAAAACGGATAATTTGTTGAAAGGAAAAGTTAAACTTTTGTTTGAAATCAATCAACCATGGGATTTTAATGAGTTCTGGACCAACAGACTTTATCCTGATGATTCTGAATACAGATCATCCTGCCAGCCGGCTGTTGTTTATTCCGCTATAGTTGATTTGGATATTGCAGGTTCAACAGTGGAAATGAAACTACTCGGTCACAGTCATTATTCAGGAAAATCAGGCGAATTGTTTACCGATCTTTCTACTATCACTTCAGCATTGTATATTGCTGATAAGGTTATGATTACGGTAAAATAGCTTTTACTAAATGTTTTTCTAAAATTAAATTGTACCTAAACCCTAAACCCTAAACCCTAAACCCTGCTTCAAACATCCTGAGCTTTATCCGTTAGCATAGGAACAAACCTGAATGAGCCATGAGTCTCTTTTTTTACTTCAGTTTCAGAAGTTTTTGTAATCCGGGTCATAATCTGAACATCATTTTTGCCTACAGGAGCAACCAGAATACCTCCTGTTTTCAGCTGTTTAATAAGTGTTTCCGGTATAAACGGCGCAGCGGCAGTTATCAGAATCCGGTCGAAAGGCGCATACACAGGCAGTCCTGCATACCCATCGCCATAAAATAACCTGATACGGTAATTGAGAGGAGGATTCATTGCTTTTAATGTTTCATACAAAAGTTTCTGTCTCTCGATGGTAAAAACACGGGCACCCATTTCGGCAAGAATACTGGCCTGATAACCTGAACCGGTTCCGACTTCCAGAACCCGCATTCCTTTTTCGAGCTGCAAAAGTTCACTTTGAAAAGCTACTGTGAAAGGTTGCGAAATCGTTTGACCGGAGCCAATCGGGAACGCTTTGTCCTCATATGCAAATTCAAGAAACGATGAATCGAAAAAGAAATGACGTGGTATTGCATTTATGGCGTCGAGTACATTCTCATCCTTAATTCCTTTGGTGCGGAGCAAGTCGATAAGTTTTTTACGCAAACCTTTATGCCTGAAAGTGTCAGTAAGTTGTATAGAAGCCATAGTGTGAAATGAGAAAAATTACAAGCTGCGAAATTATGCAACAATGGTTCGATTTTAACAGCTTTAAGTTAAAAAACTTTTTTTCACAATCTTTCATAAGAAAATGATAACAATAGAATCAAATCCAAAAAACATTTATATATTTGCACAGTTTTAAAACAATCCCTCTGAATTTTCCTGAATCTTCGCGGTAATTATTCAACTTCCCTACTTCAGGTTTTCTAATGATAAGTATAATTTTAATTCATACGATTTAAACTCCCATTTATTCGTCCAATCAACCCCATTCGCATGTACGATAAAAGCGAACTCGAAAGTAAGCTGCTAAATGAATTGCGCGACATCGCAAAGCAGTTTAACATCCGCAAGAGCGAAACAATGAAAAAACAGGACCTGGTTTACATCATACTTGATCACCAGGCAGCTAATCCTACTCCCGACATTCTGGAGGCTGAAAAGAAAGCACGGGTTTTTCCTCAGAAAGGTCCCCGACAGCGTATTCCGCTCGATAAAATCAAGGACAACAGAAAATCCGATATTAAACCAAAAGAGGATGGTCCTGATGCTCCGTTGTTTGAGGCAAAACAGCCTGCGTCGGAACAACCTGAGATAAAACAGCCTGAAACAAAACAGCCTGTAACGAAGTTACCTCAGACAAAACAGCCCGAAATAAAACTTCCTTTTACCAAATCAGAATTACCGGCAGAACCAAAAGATGCCGAAACTGTTGCTGATTTGCCCAAAGAAATAATAAAACCTGCGGAGTCGGCAATTTTACCAAAACGTCCGTACGAGTCAAGCAGGCCTTACAACAGAGATTATAATAAAAGTGATGATGATATTCCTTCGGTAAAATCATTTGAACGACCCGCATCCTCAAATGTTCCGGCATGGGAAATGCAGGAGTTTCACGAACGCCGCCGCCGTGGTCGCCGTCCGCAGGACAGAGATGAGGACAGAACAACTCCTGCTGCCAGCGGTGAAGAAACTACTACTCCGGTACGTGAAGAAAGACCAGCCAGAACCAACGACTGGAAACCTACTCCCCGCGCTGCCGTGAGAGAGGACGATGCAGCCATAAATGAGGAAAAAGTTGTTATCCCTGATGAATTTATCCCTGTATTTGATTTTAAAGAACCTGATGTTGAAATTCTGAATACCCACGAAATGGTTTCGCGGGAAGATACCGAAACTGAAATTGATCCTAACGGGAACGTACGTACTGATCAGCAACGGCCGAATGATATTAACCGCGATATGCAGCGTTATGGCCGAAACGACCGTAATGATCGTATCACCGACCGTGGAAACGACCGCCGTATTCAACAACCTCAACAGCCTGTACGCGAAGATTTTTCATGGGAATTTGAAGGAATTGTTTCCTGTGAAGGCGTTCTGGAAATGATGCCTGACGGATATGGATTCCTGCGCTCCTCCGATTATAACTACCTGAGCTCGCCTGATGATGTTTACGTTTCACAATCGCAGATAAAACTTTTTGGACTCAAAACCGGTGATACAGTAAAAGGTACCATCAGGCCGCCAAAAGAAGGCGAAAAGTATTTCCCTCTGGTAAAAGTTGAAACTATCAACGGTAAATTACCCGAGGAAATCCGCGACCGTATTCCATTCGATTATCTTACACCTTTATTCCCTGAAAAGAAATTCAAACTCACCGGCCATCCCGGCTCAAGCCTGAGTACACGTATTATCGACCTTTTCAGCCCAATCGGAAAAGGACAGCGCGGACTTATTGTTGCTCAGCCAAAAACCGGTAAAACTGTACTACTCAAGGAAATTGCAAACGCAATTGCTTATAATCATCCTGAAGCTTACCTCATCGTTTTATTAATTGATGAACGGCCTGAGGAAGTTACCGACATGGCACGTAATGTAAAGGCTGAGGTTATTTCGTCAACATTCGACGAACCTGCTGACCGCCATGTACGCATTGCCAACTTGGTTCTCGAAAAAGCCAAACGTCTTACTGAATGCGGACACGATGTTGTAATACTGCTCGACTCAATAACACGACTTGCCAGAGCTTATAATACAGTAGCGCCAGCTTCGGGAAAAGTGCTTTCGGGTGGAGTTGAAGCCAATGCATTACAAAAACCAAAACGCTTTTTTGGAGCTGCCCGCCAAATTGAAAATGGAGGCTCACTTACTATTATTGCTACCGCGTTAACCGAAACTGGTTCGCGTATGGATGAAGTTATTTTTGAAGAATTCAAAGGAACTGGTAATATGGAACTCCAGCTCGATCGCAAGCTTTCGAATAAGCGTATCTTCCCTGCTGTTGATATTGTTGCTTCGAGTACCCGCCGCGACGATCTGTTACTCGAAAAAGATGTGCTGCAACGCCTTTGGGTATTGCGTAATCACCTTGCAGATATGAATCCGATTGAAGCAATGGACTTCCTGAAGGACAGAATGAAATTTACACAAACCAATGAGGAATTTCTTATTTCGATGAACGGATAAATTATCTATTGACCGAAACAATTCCGGATAAAAAAAGAAGGTTGCCTTTATCGGTAACCTTCTTTTTTTTTTTGTAAAAATGGAAACTTTAGTTCCCTGACGATTTTTTTTGATTTTGTTTGTGTTGTCTTAATCTTTCAATTAGCATTTTCTGAAATTCACGCTCTGCATCATATAATTGCAGTACTTTAACTGCCGGAAGAACTGATTTGAACCTGGCATGATACTCTTTTCTCAAATCAAGTAATTTCTGCGCTTCAATAATCTGAGTGTCAAGTATCTGGGAAGCTTCTTTCTCTGTTAGCTTTTCAATCTCAGGCTTGTGAAGATTTTCAGAGTTTTTGAAGGCCTTTTTTAGTTCGTGCCGTTTGGCGTCATATTCATTATATACAGGCCAGAAAACCTGAGCTTCATCAGGCGTAAGACTAAGTTCCTGAGTTATAAACGCAATGCGCTGTGCTTCAATTTTTTCGTACTTGGCATTGCCTTGCTGTCCATATCTGTGCCTTTCCTGTTGTGCGTTTGCTGTGTTTACAGTTATCAAAAATGCTGCAATAAAAAGCAGTAGAGTAACAGGAGATGATGAGATTTGTGGTTTCATTCTTTTTTTTATATTAGTATTCGGTGATTATTTCTATTTCTAAATCCTGGTCTTTCAGGTATTCCACAATTTCTTCTTCGGTAACATCACTATTCACATTTATTGAAGATGTTACCGGAATGATGTTGGCAGCCATTTCGATTTCTTTGTCGCGGCTGTAACTTTCAGCTAAAAGTACTTCTTCTGCATATGAAGCGTCGTAAGCCATATTAATATCGGCCAATTCGTCGTATGCAGGTATGATCTGATTGCTTTTTGATGGGATAATAAATATCAGAAGCACAGCTGCAATCGCGACAGCCACTATTGGCGCCCAAACAACAGGTTTCCGGAAAACCAGAATTCCAGATTTTGACAAAGCTCTGTTTTCCTTTTCTTTTATCCTGTCAATAATCCGTGGACTCAATGTGTCAAAATAGCCTTCTGGAACCTGGCATCCACTTTCTTCGTGCCTTAACAATTGGAGTTGAGGCGAAAGGTTGTCCGTTTCCTGATCTTGTTCTGATATGGTATGGTTTATTTTCATAACGTGTATATGACTGATTTAAAACTGTAAAGTTTAATTTTCGAAAACAGAAAGTTCTATTTTCTTTACAGCAAAATGATAGGAAGCTTTTAATGCACCAACTGATGTGCCGAGTATTTCCGACATCTGGTCGTAGCTCAAATCGTCATAATACCTCATATTGAAAACGATTTGCTGCTTTTTAGGGAGCTTTATAATGGCTTCAGTCAGGCGTCGTTGAATCTCTGTTCCGTCGAAATAATTATCGTCGTGCAGAGCCCGTATCAACATAGCTTCGGGCGATGATAAGGATAGGAAGGAATGGAGTTTTTTGCTTTTCAGGAAGCTAAGTGATTCATTAACAGCAATTCGGTAAAGCCATGTGTAGAATTTTGCATCCTCACGAAAGGAATCGAGGTTATTCCATACTTTTATAAAGATATTTTGTACCACATCATCTGCATCATCATGGATAATGACCATACGGCGAACAAAATAATAAATCTTCTCCCGGTATTTTTGCACCAGAAGATTAAACGCATAATGCTTTTTATCTGCATTACGGAATAGTTCAATTAATTCAATATCAGTGAATTCATGCATGTGTAGTACACAAAGTTTTTAGCAGCATCGAACAATTTATAAATAAAAAACCCGGTGTTGTAACTTTGCGGACAGCTTTCAGAAACTGTAAGAAACCTGTTTTTAGACTTCAGAAAAGGATCAATTCAGTTCTCTTAACTCTTGCGATTGATTACTTTTAGGACAGCTGCAATAATATGCGGAACATCGAGTCCGTATTTTACAAGTAGTTCCTCAGGTGTGGCACTTTCACCGAATTTATCGTCAACAGCAACCATTTCCATTGGTGCAGGCATATTTAGAGCTAAAAGCTGGGCTATACTGTCGCCCAGTCCTCCGTTCATAAGGTGTTCCTCGGCAGTTACAACACAACCGGTTTTTCTAACAGAATGTAAGACTGCCTCTCTATCCAAAGGTTTAATGGTATGGATATTAATAATTTCTGCTTCTATTCCATTTTCTTTTAGTGCAATGCCAGCCTGAAGCGCGTGCCAAACCATATGTCCTGTTGCTATGATAGTTACATCTTTGCCTGGGGTAAGAAGGATTGCTTTTCCGATTTCGAAAGGTTGATCAACCGGCATGAAATTGGCAACTTTAGGTCTTCCGAAACGCAGGTAAACCGGACCAACATAGTCAGCAATGGCAAGAGTTGCAGCATAGGTCTGATTATAATCGCATGGATTTATAACTGTTAAATTAGGCAGCATTTTCATCAGCCCGATGTCTTCCATAGTCTGGTGAGTTGCACCATCTTCACCCAAAGTAATCCCGGCATGAGAAGCGCAAATCTTGACATTTGTGTTTGAATAAGCTACTGATTGACGAATCTGATCGTAAACTCTTGAAGTACTGAAGTTTGCGAATGTTCCGGTAAATGGAATTTTGCCTCCGATAGCTAGTCCGGCTGCAACTCCTATCATATTAGCTTCAGCAATACCTGCCTGAAAAAATCGCTCTGGAAATTCTTTTGCAAAAGCATCCATTTTTAGTGATCCCATAAGGTCAGCACATAGTGCTACAATATTAGTGTTGGTGCGGCCAAGTTGAAGTAAAGCTGCTCCGAATCCTGAGCGGGTATCTTTGTTATCAGTGGAAATATACGTTGTCATAAGTGGTGCTTTTGCAGTGAATTTCTGATTTTCGTTCATACTATTTATTGTTTGTACATCTGTATATCGGTAGTTTTGCCCGATTCAATTATAAAACTTTGCTCAACAGTATATAATGTTGCGCGCGAATTTTTTGGTCTGAATATTATACGATAACTGCCGGGTTGCAGATAAAGTGTTTCGAGTGTGAGATTATCGTTCAGTTCGTAAATGCGGGTAAGTTTATTTTTGTCGCTGAGCAGCAGAGTTCCGTAACCTATAAATGTTTTTCTGATAACAGCTATGCCCGGTTCCGGAATTTCTATGGTTGTAGTGTGACTTTGGCTTATATCAATGTTATTCAGCGAAATACGCGGAAGTGAAAGCACTTCGAGATCGTATTTCCCGGTTATGTATTTTTCGGTTTCGCCAAAATTCTGAACATTCAATGTTTGATTGTTTCCGTTCCTGCGGATGATGCATTGTAAGCCTTTTGACGCATTGCTGCTGCCTGCCATTTTCAGTTGAAGGTAACCCTGTGGCGCATTGGCTGCTACCACTGTGTGTTTACCGGGTACTATCCGCAAAGTGTCGATAGCTACTTCCGGAATAGTGTGGATGTCAACACGATAGGTAATTAGTGGATCAACAACCAGTGTGTCAGGGAGTCCGCGGTTGTTCATCGTGTGAATATAATTGTACATTACTTTACCCGACGAAATATCAGTGAAAGTCATCCCTGCATCCGTTTCTGTTGGTCTTCCAGCTTCATCAAGCAAGTTCACCTGCATGGTGGTTGAATTGAGTGCCTGCGAAATCACAATGTTTAAAGCTTTCCGGAAATCTTTTTCATTGGTGGCGTCAAAATAGGTTCCTACACAATTGAAAGCCAGGTTGAAATCCTGCCCGATTCCAATAATAAATGGTTTCAGTATGATGCCGTTCTTTTGCAACATGCGGGAAACTGCGCACGGATCACCGCTGCATTCTTCCATACCATCAGTGATAAGGACAACAATATTCCGACAGTTAGTGCATGGCGGGAAATCTTTTGCTGACTGTTCGAGTGAAAAGGCGAGGGGAGTGGTTCCCCGCGGAGTTATAGTGCGTAGCCGGGTTTTTATTTTGTATGCATTTCCCGGAGCAAAAGGAACTTCGAGTTTCGTGTCGCTGCATACCTGAGGAGGATATTGGTGCTGATGCCCATATACGCGTAATGCAAATTCAGTGTTCTTCAAACCACTGATGCTGTCCATCATTTCGGACATGATCCGTTTTGCAATATTGAATTTGGTATCACTCTGCCAGCGGCCAAGCATACTCTGCGATGCATCGAAAATGAAAAGTATGCGTGTAAGAGGAACTGGTTTCTTAACTTCAGGCGGCTGATTCTGGGCATTAACAACTCCTGCAAGTAAAAGTATGCAGATTGTTGTTAAGATTTTATTTTTCGTGCCTGATGTTTTCAAAGGGGGATTTAGGGTTTAGGGATGAGGAATTTTGGCTTTTAATTTGGAATTTGAGACTTGGGTCTTTTTACTACCCTTCTGCCTTCAGTTGATTCATCCTCCAAAACTCTAACCCCTGATTTATAACGTTGTTTTCACCGGTTTATGATACACTTTTAATAATCTCCTATAGTTTCTTCCAGTTGCGATAGAGCAGATTCCAGGTCTTTATCACTTGGAGGTGATCCGTGCCATTGATGTTTATCCACCATAAAATCTACGCCCTGACCCATATGCGTGTGCATCAGTATAACAATAGGTCTTCCCTGTCCGGTTAGCGATTTAGCTTCAGCCATTGTCGAAAGAATGTCATCAAAATTATGACCATCCATTTCCAGTACTATCCAGCCGAAAGCTTCCCATTTTGCCCTTAGACTGCCTAAAGTCATAACTACATCAACCGGACCGTCAATTTGTTTGCCGTTGTAATCGATTGTTGAAATAATATTATCAACTTTTCGGGCATTGGCAAACATAGCTGCTTCCCATATCTGACCTTCCTGCATTTCGCCGTCGCCATGCAGCGAATACACGAGGTTTTTATCGTTGTTCAGGCGTTTGGCAAGAGCGGCGCCAAGTGCAACTGATAGTCCCTGCCCGAGTGAGCCCGAAGCAACCCTTACTCCTGGTATATGTTCAGCCGGAGTAGGATGACCCTGCAGACGTGAGTTGAGTTTTCGGAAAGTTGCCAGTTCGCTTACCGGGAAATAGCCGGTTCGTGCAAGCACGCTATACCATACTGCCGAAATATGGCCGTTCGAAAGGAAAAACATGTCCTGACCATGACCATCCATCGTGAATTTTTTTGGGTCGTGGTGTAATATTGAAGTGTAAAGTGCAGTCATAAATTCAGTACATCCAAGCGATCCTCCCGGATGTCCCGACTGCACTGCATGTACCATTCTTACTATGTCGCGGCGCACTTGCGTGGCCAAAATCTGCATATCAGTTTTTGTTGTCATCGGTTGTTTATAAATAATCAGCTAAATTATGTCATTAGTGTTCTCGCAGGCAATATTGTTAATAATTTTGGAAAATAATTCACTTGCTTACTCAATCGAAAATCTGAATGTACTAAACTAAATACTGTTACCGTTATACTTTTATCCCGGATTCAGCATTTGAAAAATCCAAACTGATACAGTAAATCTCATAAATGTTCTATCAAACCTGATGATTTGCTGTTTAGGGGGTTAATCCAATTAGATTATTTATCACCTCCTGATGATTAATTTGGATTTAAGTGCTTCAAGATTTTCCTGTAACATTATTTAAAGTTTTGGGAATGGCTTTACCTCAATTGATGAAATTTAATACTGATTAATGATTTCCATAAAAATAATTCTTTCCCGTCTCCGGTTTTTTCTGTTCACCTGCTGTTTGTTGGTCAATACTGCTGCAACAGCGCAGTTTACAGGATTATCGGTACAAACTGAAAAACAATGGGTCGATTCAGTTTACAATGCCCTCACCCCGCAACAACGTATTGGGCAGTTATTTATACTTCGTGCCAATTCGGATATTGATTCGGCTGAAATCCGCAACCTATCGCGCTTAATAAAAGATTACAATATTGGTGGTTTATGCTTTTTTAAAGGTGGTCCTGTGAGGCAGGCTATTCTTACCAATTACTACCAACAATTGGCGCTAACGCCGTTGCTCATTTCGATGGATGCTGAATGGGGATTGGGAATGCGGCTCGACAGTACCATTTCGTTTCCCAGGCAAATGACCATGGGGGCCATTGCAAATGAGAAATTGATATCTGTTTATGGGCATACAATTGCATCACAATTGAAGAGGATGGGAGTACATGTAAGTTTTTCGCCGGTAGCTGATATTAACAGTAATCCTGCTAATCCGGTTATTAATATCCGTTCGTTCGGTGAGCATAAGGAAGATGTGGCCAGAAAATCCATTCTTTATATGAAAGCACTGCAGGAAGGTGGAATTATAACGGTTGCAAAACATTTTCCCGGACACGGAGATACTGATACCGATTCGCATTTCTCATTACCTTTTATTGGCCATTCAGCGGCTGTTATTGATTCGCTCGATCTTTTTCCCTTTAAAGAGCTGATAAATGCAGGTATTGATGGTATGATGCTGGCACATTTGTATATACCTGCTTTCGACACTACTAGGAATTTGCCTTCGAGTCTGTCTCCTCTGGTTATCGATTCGTTGTTACGTAAAAAACTTGGTTTTAATGGATTAGTTTTCACTGATGCACTTGATATGAAAGGAGTGTCAGGTTACGATGCTCCGGGTTTTGTCGAATTAAGGGCTCTGAAAGCTGGTGCTGATGTTCTTCTTCTGTCAGTTTCTGTCGATAAAGCTGTTGCTGCCATTCAACAGGCGATTGACAGCGGATGGTATTCGCAGCATGAACTTGAGGTTCACTGCCGGAAAGTACTTGCATATAAGTATCGCGCCGGACTGAATAAACTGAAAAACATAGAGATAAAGACACTTTACGATGATCTTCATACTCCTTACAACGAAAATTTAAACCTTGAGTTGTACAGGAATTCAGTTACAGTTCTAAAAAACGAAAACAACATTATTCCGGT
>Ga0136636_10000346_pt1 | contig 22675 bp, 19 predicted proteins | sample AntDrymUQ8522106_2_FD_104653 | JGI IMG/M metagenome (GOLD analysis project Ga0136636, IMG submission 104653) | Polar desert sand microbial communities from Dry Valleys, Antarctica - metaG UQ852 (21.06) | ecosystem: Environmental > Terrestrial > Soil > Desert | place: Antarctica: Dry Valley... | reverse complement strand
GGTTTTTCCATACAATGCGACATTCAAAGATTTGGCTGAATTTAATCCGGACGGTTACTTTCTCTCCAACGGTCCGGGCGACCCCGAACCTTTAGACAGCGCGATCCAGGTCGCCAAAGAAATTCTCGAACACGACAAACCCTTGTTCGGAATCTGCCTTGGTCACCAAATTATCGGACTCGCAAACGGAATTTCAACATTTAAAATGTTCGGCGGACACAGAGGAATCAACCATCCCGTTAAAAACCTTCTGACCGGCAAAGGAGAAATCACATCGCAAAACCACGGCTTTGCCATTAACCGCGATGAAGCCGAAAAACATCCGGAAGTCGAGATTACCCACATTCACCTCAATGACAATACCGTAGCAGGAATGCGAATCAAAAACAAGAATTGTTTTTCGGTGCAATACCACCCCGAAGCGAGTCCGGGCCCTCATGATTCATCGTACCTGTTCGACCAGTTTATTGAAAATATCAGAACCCATTCCAACTAAAACGATTGCGTTTATAAGTTATTGAGGATGTGTTTTTTTACTAGCCAATAATTTTTTAATTTCGGAAAAAATAGAGTCAGAAATCACCAAAAAATATAACATCATGAGCATTATTATCAAAGTCCACGCAAGACAAATTTTCGATTCCAGAGGAAACCCGACCATAGAAGTAGATGTGATTACCGAAAACGGCGTTCTCGGAAGAGCAGCTGTTCCATCAGGAGCATCAACAGGAGAGCACGAAGCAGTTGAATTACGCGACGGAGGAAAAGCGTTCATGGGCAAAGGTGTGCGCAAAGCGGTGGAAAATGTCAATACCAAAATAGCCGAGGAATTGCTCGGAGTTTCTGTTTTCGAGCAAAATAAAATCGATCAACTGATGATCAACCTCGATGGAACAGCAAACAAATCCAATCTCGGAGCCAATGCGATTCTCGGTGTTTCTTTGGCTGCAGCGAAAGCAGCTGCAAATGAACTCGGCTTGCCATTATACCGTTACGTGGGTGGCGTTTCTGCCAACACGCTTCCGGTTCCAATGATGAACATTATTAACGGTGGCTCGCATTCGGATGCGCCAATTGCGTTCCAGGAATTTATGATTATGCCCGTTAAAGCGACTTCATTTTCTGAGGCTATGCAAATTGGTACGGAGATTTTTCACCATCTCAAAAAAGTATTGCACGACCGCGGATTGTCAACTGCTGTTGGTGACGAAGGCGGATTTGCGCCAAACCTCGCCGGAGGAACAGAAGATGCGCTCGACACAATCAAGATGGCTGTCGAAAATGCAGGCTATTCATTTGGCGATGAAGTAATGGTCGCATTAGATTGCGCCGCTTCGGAGTTTTATGTTGATGGTAAATACGATTATACGAAATTTGAAGGCGAAAGCGGAAAAATCCGTACTTCTGAAGAGCAAGCTGATTACCTTGCGGAACTCGCTGCAAAATATCCGATTATCTCGATTGAAGACGGTATGTATGAAGACGATTGGACAGGTTGGAAATACCTGACGGAAAAAATTGGACACATTGTACAACTCGTAGGCGACGATTTATTCGTCACCAACGTCGAGCGATTATCAAAAGGAATTTCTGAAAACATTGCGAACTCGATCCTTGTAAAAGTCAACCAGATCGGCACGCTGACTGAAACGATCGCAGCGGTAAACATGGCGAAAAACGCCGGTTATACTTCGGTAATGTCGCACCGTTCGGGAGAAACAGAAGACAATACAATAGCCGATCTCGCCGTTGCATTGAATTGCGGCCAAATTAAAACAGGTTCTGCTTCGCGTTCTGATCGTATGGCGAAATACAATCAATTGCTCAGAATAGAAGAAGAATTGGGCGATACCGCTTACTTTCCGGGATTGAAAGCATTTAAGTAAAATAGTTTTCCAAAATAATAAAACAGAAACCTGATGATTAGCGCATCAGGTTTTTTTGGAATTGCCGCAACCATCTTTGCATTTCCCAACTAGTTCTCAAACGACGATTATCCATGCAGGCTCGTGAACTCAATATGAACGATAGAAACATCGCAAATTATGAAGGAATTGCCAACCAAAAGAATTTGGCATTCAATTCCATTGTTAGCAATAAAGCCGATACTTATTTCGATTACAATTTTCCGATTTAAACCAATACAACTACCTCAGTATTCCATGTTTTAAATACCACCGTATTTGAGGTTGGCCAATCGGTAGCTATTATCCCAAATCCAGTTTCGGACTTTCTAACCATCAAAGCCAATGACCCAATTAATTTAATTGAATTGTATGACATCCAAGGCAGGATTATCGTTAAGCAGTTGCTGTCCATCGACAGCTGCCATCCAATCGATTAAATTTTTCAAACGGGATTTATTTTGTAACGGTCATGACAACCGCCGGAACGAAAATAGAGAAAAGCAACTTGAAATAAAATCCAATTTTGAGTTTATTAAAAAGCGTACTTTAAAAAAGTACGCTTTTTTAAGGTTAAAGGCGAAAGTAAATAATCTTACTACTTTTATGTAATAATTAACGATTTGCGTGCAATATTCCTTTTTTAATTCATTTGAAATTCCCTAGATTTGTTAAATTATTATTTTCATAGATAAATTTCAATTTAACATGTCAAAAACTGCAATATTAGAATTAGACGGCAAAAAGTACGAGTTTCCTGTTATCGTCGGGAGCGAAAATGAAGTAGCTATCGATATTAACAAACTTCGCGATTTATCGGGCGCTATCACCATGGACCCAGGATACAAAAATTCGGGTTCTTGTACCAGCGAAATCACATTCCTCGATGGGGAAGAAGGTATTTTACGATACCGAGGTTACGCTATCGAAGATTTGGCAGACAAAGCCAATTTTCTCGAAGTAGCGTATTTGGTAATTTTCGGTGAACTTCCAACAAAGTCAAAACTTGAGCAGTTTGAAAATGACATCAGAAAATATACTTTGGTCAATGAGGAAATGAAAAACATCATTGATGGCTTTCCAAAAACAGCGCACCCAATGGGTGTTTTGGCTTCGCTGACCAGCGCTTTGACGGCTTTCAACCCGAAAGTAGTCAACGTCGATAATGAAAAGGAGATGTACGAAGCAGTTTGTAAAACCATGGGTAAATTTCTTGTCATCGCAACATGGACATACAGAAAGATGATGGGTTATCCATTAAACTACTATGACAACACCATAGGGTATGTAGAAAACTTCATGAAATTGATGTTCGAATTACCAACTGGCCCTTATACGATTAATCCTGTTATTGTGGATGCTTTGGATAAATTGTTTATCCTGCATGCCGATCATGAGCAGAATTGTTCTACATCAACTGTGCGCATCGTGGGTTCTTCTCATGCCGGATTGTTTGCTTCGATTTCTGCCGGCGTTTCCGCGCTTTGGGGTCCGTTACACGGTGGCGCTAACCAAGCCGTTTTGGAAATGCTCGAGGAAATCCACAAAAATGGTGGTGATGCCGATAAGTATATGGCGAAAGCCAAAGACAAAGACGATCCGTTCCGCCTGATGGGCTTCGGACACCGCGTATACAAAAACTTCGATCCGCGCGCCAGAATTATCAAAAAAGCGGCAGATGAAGTACTGCGCACCTTGGGCGTTGATGATCCGATTTTAGCGATTGCCAAAAAATTGGAAGAAGCCGCATTAGTCGATGACTATTTCGTTTCACGCAAGTTATATCCAAACGTCGATTTCTATTCCGGAATCATTTACCGCGCACTCGGAATCCCAACCGATATGTTTACCGTTATGTTCGCCATCGGGCGTCTTCCGGGTTGGATCGCGCAATGGAAAGAAATGCGAATCAACAAAGAACCAATTGGTAGGCCACGTCAGGTATACACCGGTTATGCCTTGAGAGAATTTAAGTCGGTCGACAAAAGATAAAATCACATTACCATAAAAAGCCATTCCTAATCGAATGGCTTTTTTGTTTTTACGGAAAACCCTAGGGGAAAATAGGGTTTTCCCTATACGCTAATCGACGGAAAAATAGTAAACTTCAGCAAGGAAGTATGTCGTCTCCATCGCGTATTTTTCCGAGTAAATCCTGCCGTTCAGTCGTAACATTTAAAAACCATATATTATGAAAACAAACAAACTGATTGCAATTACAGCTTTATTTCTATGCGGAATTATCTTCGAAAGTTCGGGACAGACTGCTTGGGAGCTCAACGGAAATGCTTTGGCAACTCCAAACAGCAATTTTCTGGGGACGACAAACGACAGTGACTTAATTTTCAAACGTAACAGTCAGACGTCTGGCGCCATTAACATTACAAATACTTCATTCGGTTACCGTGCCTTATCATCAACCTTTCTTAGCGGACAGGCCAATACGGCTTTTGGATCCGGGGCACTTATTGCAAATTCAGGTGGCGGGGCAAATGTCGCTTTAGGTTATGATTCAATGATGCTAAATACAACAGGCGCCAACAATGTAGCGATTGGGTGGCGCGCACTTGGAAGCACTACCCGCGGTAACAATAATGTAGCGATCGGACTTCAGGCACTTTACTACAATAGAAGCGATTCGAATGTTGCCATCGGCCATTTGGCGGGGTATAAAAGTGGCGGAAAAGGGAATGTGTTTTTAGGGTATCAGGCAGGTTATTACGAGATGGGAAGTAATAGGCTTTATATCCACAACAGTGATGCTTCGAATCCTTTAATTTACGGGGAGTTTGATTCTCGCAGAATGATATTCAATGTAAATCAAACAGCGTCTTCTAAGATGGCGATAAATAGTTATGCGCCGGGTTTATCCGGACTTCTATTTGGAAATTTGAACAGTTCCTCAACAGCTCCCGCAAATGGTAATGGCAAATTTCTGACCGTAAACGGAAGTGGCGACGTCATTCTCGAAACAATTCCGGCAAGCATCAGCACTAATATTTACACTGCCGATGGAATCCTTGCGGGTGACAGGACAGTGTCAATGAATGATAATAATCTAATTTTTAATACGGCTACAAATAGCAAAGTATATATTGGAAACCAAACCCCCGCAATCCCCGGAAACTTTAGGTTGTATGTTGAAGGCGGCCTACTCAGCGAAAGGGTAAAAGTTGCTTTGCGTAGTACTACCGACTGGGCCGATTATGTTTTTGCAGATGACTACAAACTGATGTCATTACCGGAAGTAGAAGCTTTCATCAAGACAAACAAGCACCTTCCGAAGGTAGATTCTTCCGAGGCGCTTGCAAAAAACGGACTTGATCTCGGCAGCATGCAGGCCAAGCAAATGGAAAAAATAGAAGAACTTACTTTGTATTTGATTGAGCAAAATAAAGCAATCCAAAAGCAAAGCAAGGAAATTGAGACATTGAAAGCACAGCTAAAAGTTTTATCTAAAAAAAAATAACAGCACTATGAAAAAGATAATTCTGATTATCCTGCTGTTTTCACTCAAAGTGTCCTCGCAGGTAACACTTCAAACCATTTATGAAACGCCTGATTCGCAAATCAATGTGTACGTCGTTTCACAAGGATTTACAAATGCAACGATGGCTAACTTCGATAGTTTTGCTGCCGGATTTCTAAATGTGCTTTGGACTACTGAGCCGTACCAGACTAATAAACCGCGTTTCCGCGTCATCATCGTAAAAGATCCTGCAGCGGTCGACACTCATCCACGCGCCTTCAACCAGTTCAATCCGCCCTCACTATGTACAGGTGCAAGCGCAGCAGATGTTGCAGGTTCTGAAACACCGGAAACGTTTTACGCCCGGATGGATCAGCTTGTTGCCGATCACATTCCCGGTTATGACGATCATTCCTACCTGATAGCGATCTTTAACAATAAGTTTTATACTGGCGGCGGAGGCAGATATACATTTGCGACAACATATTGTGCAAGTAGTTACCCCTATATGCACCACGTGCTGGTTCATGAATTCAGCCATTCCTTCGGATTGCTTGGAGACGAGTATTTTTCAAATGCTGCGGCAGTCGACCCCAATGATTTTCCTGTTTTTCACGACCGGAATGTAACGATGGAAACGACGCGTGAAGAGGTACCGTGGAATTACTTGATTCAGCCTTCGACACCAGTGCCAACTTGCAGTTCGACCACTTCCTGTACTGCAACTGCTGTAGGCACCTATCTCGGAGCGAACTATGTAACTAACGATTGGTATCGGCCAGTCCCAAATTGCAAAATGAGGTCGGTATTGCAGCCGCTTTGTCCGGTTTGCCAGGATATTGTCACAGAGAAAATCAAGGAACACTTCTGCAAGCCAAATGTTACCGTCACAGAGGATTTTGTGTCGCGACACCAAGAAGTCATACATTATAGAAAATCAACCGATTACTTGACGGCGAGCTCGCAGATAGGCGAGAGGATTCATGTTGATTTTGTGGCGGAGGCTGCTATTGATCTAACTCTCGGGTTTGATTCGGAAGCAGGTTCCATTTTCTCAGCCGACATTCACGATTGTATGGATATCGATGTGCGAAATCCTTATCGCATCCAACAAAACAATACTTTCTTTGCTTGTCATTTGAGACCTGGCGAGGGTGGTATTGTCGAGGAAGAACTTGCAATATCGGGCATCGGGGTGCGACAATTAAAATTGTTTCCAAATCCTTCAACCGGTCTAGTTGAGATCGCGATAGAAAATGGAATAGTTGCCTCAATCACAATTCTAGCGGTTGACGGCAAAATGGTTTTTGAAAAACAACTGCAAAACAGCAGTCAGCAGATCGACGTTAGTGATTTCTCAAAAGGAATTTACATCATCAATGTGACCGCTAATGACGGCAAAGTTTTCTCTAGTAAATTGGTTAAGGAGTAATACGTATAAACAGTTTTGTGATTTTAAAAGGCTTCTGTGTTTTACAGAAGCCTTTTTTGCATTATAATCCAAGGAACGTATTGCGCCAAACTTATAAAAATAGGTAGCATCCACAAATAAATTCCATTGAATAGAAACGGGCAGCTACTAATTTATACACTTGTGGCAAAATTTTTAATTTTAAAAATTTGCCACAAAAGTTGTGGCAAATTTTTCTAAAAGTGAAAATTGCCACGAAAACTGTGGCAAAATATTTTTAATAGAAAAATTGCCACAAACTATATTTAGAAAAAACATCACTAACTACCCCGGGATTCTTAACGACAAGATGTAGTTGCCATATTTTAAGATACTTTACTATGCAGTAGGATCGTTTTCCAATTTACATTTGGAAAAGTCATAACTCAACGGAGGAGTTTGATAACAATTTTAAAGCAATCAACAATAACTTATCAACTTATACTTAGGATATATTTTAAATTCAGGTGGGTTTCTCTATATTTGTGGAAAGTCAAAATAAATTTATGTTACCACTTCATGTAAAGAATGAAACCTCCCGACTGCGTGCCGTGGTTCTTGGAACAGCCATCAGTAACGGTCCGACACCAGCGGCAAAAGACGCTTACGATCCGAAATCTCTAGAACATATTCTCGCAGGAACTTATCCAGTTGAAGCTGATATGATGGCGGAAATGGAAGCCTTCAATAAAGTATTTGAAAAATACGATGTAAAAGTCTACCGCCCAGAAATTGTTGCCAACGAAAACCAGATTTTCACACGCGATATCGCATTTGTGATCGATGATATCATCATCGAAGCCGGAATCCTACCCGAAAGGGATAAGGAATTTCCAGCAATCCAACACGTAATTGACCTGATCGATCCCGCAAAATTCAAAAGGATTGCCGATAAACAAAAAATACATATCGAAGGAGGCGACGTCATTCTTTGGAACGAGTATATTTTTATCGGGACTTACCATGGCGCCGATTATAGCTATGTCAAAACCGCTCGGACCAATCAGGCAGGAATTGATTATGTCAAAGAGCTGTTCCCGAACAAGAAAGTGCTCACCTTCGATTTGGTGAAATCCTGGGACGACGCCCGCGATAATGCCCTGCATCTGGACTGCTGTTTCCAACCCGTCGGACATGACAAAGCCATAATATATAAAGGTGGTTTTCGCGACGAAGCCGAATACATGCAATTGGTGCATTTGTTCGGGATGCATAATCTGTTTCACATTACGCGTGATGAAATGTATGACATGAACTCGAACATCTTTTCGATCGCGCCCGATGTCGTGGTTTCGGAAAAGAATTTTACACGACTCAACATCTGGCTGCGCGAAAACGGATTTACAGTCGAAGAGATTCCGTACGCCGAAATTGCCAAGCAAGAAGGTCTTTTGAGATGTTCGACCTTGCCACTAATTAGAGATTGATACCGCGACCGCCGCACGAAATTGCAAAAACAAACGAAAATTTGAATACAACCGTTCGCCCGCGTTAAGGATAGCAGCAAGTGCCGCGCACTGCGAATAGCCTGGCCGAAGGCAACGCCAAAAAAATAAAAATATGCAACAAACCACCAACGCCATATTGATGATTCGTCCCGTGGCTTTCCGTATGAATGAACAAACTGCGGTCAATAATTATTATCAGAAAGTCCTCGACAACCTGTCGCCCGAAACTGTCAATGCCAAAGCGCAGGAAGAATTCGACGCTTTCGTACGGAAACTGCGCATGGTAGGCGTAGATGTGACCGTCGTGGAAGACACCGCCGATCCCGACACGCCCGATTCGATTTTTCCTAACAATTGGATTTCGTTCCACCAGAATGGAGACGTCGCTTTGTATCCGATGTTTGCCGAAAACCGCCGTCAGGAGCGCCGTGAAGATGTTCTTGATATTCTCGAGGACAAAGGTTTTGTGGTTAATGAAATCATGGATTATACTTCGGCGGAAGAAGACGGTTATTTTCTCGAAGGCACGGGTAGCATTTTACTCGATCGCGAAAATGACAAGGCGTATTGCGCGCTTTCGCCAAGGGCCGACGAGGAATTGTTTATCGAATTCTGTGAGGATTTTGAATATACGCCGGTTATTTTTGAAGCATTCCAAACCGTCAACGGCGAACGCAAGCAGATTTACCATACCAACGTCATGATGTGCATCGGTGACAGTTTTGCGGTGATTTGTGCGGACTGCATAGACGATAAGAAAGAACGCAAAATGGTATTGGACAGCCTTCGCGGGGATGAAAAAGAAGTGATCCTCATCACAGAAGAGCAGGTGAATAACTTCGCAGGGAATATGCTCGAAGTGAAAGGAACCGACGATCGCAGGTATCTTGTAATGAGTTCTTCGGCGCACCAAAGCCTGACCAAAAAGCAGGTTGCCCAAATCGAAGAGCATGTAACCATTTTGAGTTCAAGCCTTGACACGATTGAAGCTTGTGGCGGCGGAAGTGCCAGATGTATGATGGCTGAGGTTTTCCTGCCCAAGGAATAAAAAGGATACTATACTATTAAAAAATCTCGGATGCTTACGTGTCCGAGATTTTTTATTGTCTTTATAAATATTTTTGGTCTGAGTTTAAATTCCGCGAATGATCGTTAGCACCGAACTGATGATATACTGCACACCAATCGCAATGGTGAGGAAACCCACAATTCTGGAAATCGCTACAATTCCCGAAGTTCCCAGCATTCTAGAAAGATAATGCGCACCTCTCAAAATGATATAAATCACAAGTGCATTTCCCAATATTGCTAACGAAGAAACGATCATATCCATCGTAGAATGGTGTTCCTGATAAAACGTAATGAGTAGTGACATCGAACCCGGACCGGCAAGCATCGGCATGGCCAAAGGTGTCAGTGCAATATCGTTGCGCACCTGAATTTCCTGCTCGACTTTTTTATTGATTCCCTTATTCTTGTTGAACTGCCCATTGAGCAGTGAAAATCCCGAACTCGCGATGATGATTCCGCCCGTAATGCGTAGTGCGGTAATCGTAATGCCAAAAAATTCCAATACATAACGACCGATATAAAATGCAATAATCAAAATGATAAATACATCAATGGCTGTCCAAAGCGAAATCCGCGCGCGCTCGTTCTGGTCGTCGTCTTGGGTGAGTCCGACAAAAATCGGAACCGTCCCAATCGGATTCAAAACAGAAAATAGCGCAAAGAAGAGGTAAATAAAAAGTTCCATGTTTTTGAAGTAAAGTTAGCTTCCTGACTACTTACAAAGTTAAACTTAAAATTAATCTAACGTTAAAATTCAACGTCGGAAAATAGCCTTTTCGTATTTTTGTCACATGAAAAACAAGAAAACTTTGGTGCTTGGCGCCACGACAAGAGCCGACAGATATGCATTTCGCGCCGTTAACGCATTGGTTTCCAAAGGCCATTCGGTCATCGCAATCGGGCAGGATACAGGTGAAGTCGCGGGTGTAAAAATTCAAAATAAACAGATTCCGCTAACCAATATCGATACTGTTACACTTTACCTCAATCCGCGGAACCAACGGGATTACTACAACTACATCGTCGAAAGCCAGCCCAAGCGCGTGATCTTTAACCCGGGCACCGAAAATCCCGAACTGTACCAATTATTGCGCAGCAACAATATTGAAATCGAAATCGGCTGCACCTTAGTCATGCTCGCCACAGGACAATATTAATTTTCAGAAGCTATTCCGGCTATACACTGCAATCTGTTGCTTTAAAAAAAAGCAACAGGATTTTCGTTGCTATCCGGGCTAGGAAACCCCGCAAACCATGACGTTTTGTAGTAAGAATTTAAAACCGCGTTTCAGTTACCGCCGGCTTGCTAATCAACAACAATCCCAAAAAGGTGAGTCCGCCATTAAGAATAATCAGTTCCTCTGCAAATTCATACGCGCCAAACAATTCCTTCGAATACAAGCTGATTACAAAAGTGATCGCAGGCGCAAGGACACAAACCACAGGAACAAAAGCGTCTTTTACGGTTTTGGTCTTCATAAACAATCCGAACGAATAGAGTCCGAGCAAAGGACCATAGGTATAAGCGGCAATCTTAAAGATCAGGCTCACGACCGAATCGCTGTTGAGCATATAAATCAGCAGGATAACGAAGAACATCAGCAGTGAAAAACCGATATGAACGAAATGTCTGGTGCGAACGAGATTGGTTTTCGACGCATTGATTTCTTTATCCATTCCAAGAAAATCGATACAAAATGATGTCGTTAGTGCTGTCAGAGCCGAGTCGGTGGTGGCGAAAGTTGCAGCGGTCAATCCAAGTAAAAATACAATTGCCGGAATAATCGTGAGATGGTGGAATGCGATTTCGGGGAATAAAAGGTCGGTTCGCGGTTTGCCGTTGACCATTGGAACATCAATTCCATTCTTGGCCGCATAAATATAAAGCAACGCCCCGACACTCAGAAAAAAAATGTTGATGATTACAAAAATCCCCGTGAAAGTAAACATGTTTTTTTGTGCTTCTCCGATATTCTTACAACTGAGGTTCTTTTGCATCAAATCCTGGTCAAGTCCAACCATTGCAATCGTCACAAAAATTCCACCGAGTATTTGTTTGAGGACAAAGTTGCTTTTGAGCCAATCTTCATAGAAAAACACTTTTGAATAATTGCTGTTCTTTACCGCTTCAAAAGCCTGTAGTATGTTGTAATTGAGGCTGTCGCAAATGAAATAAATCGTAAAAATTACCGAGGAAACGAGAAACAATGTCTGTAAAGTGTCGGTAATGATAATAGTTTTGAGTCCGCCGCGATACGTATAAGCGAAAATCAATCCAAGTGAAAACAACACGGTGACCCAAAACGGTATGCCAAACGCATCAAAAACGTAGCGTTGTAAAACAATGACAACGAGATAAAGCCTTGCGGCAGAACCGATTGTGCGGCTGATTAGGAAAATTGTAGCCGCGGTTTTATAGGAAACATGCCCGAGCCGCTGCTCGATATAGCTGTAAATTGACGTGAGGTTCATGCGGTAATACAGCGGTAAGAGCACTTTGGCAATTAAAATAAAACCAATGGCGTTACCCAACACGAATTGGAAATATTTAAACTGTATTTCGGGCGAGCCGACTTGTCCCGGTACCGAAATAAACGTTACGCCCGATAGCGCTGTTCCAATCATCCCGAATGCGACTAGATACCATTTAGAATTTTTGTTGGCTTTAAAAAAAGCGTCGTTTCCGCTGTCCTTTTTGCTGACGAAGTGCGAAACCAATAGTAAAATTCCGAAGTAAACGATGATAAGCAGTAAAATGGTAATCGGAGTCATAGTCAATTTTTAGTGTCCGCAAAATACAAAAAAATCCCAACCGAATGGGGAAATTTACTTTCGCGAAAACTGCTAGCTGAAGGTTTCCGTAAATGAGCGTATGAAACGCCCACCAATACATTTTATTCTCCTACTTTTTTTGCCAATTGCGTTGTTTGCGCAGAAAATTGACAATATGGCTTCGTTCCGCGATATCAAATCCGATCGCTATTTCAGGTTTAGCTATGATAATGATTACTTTTCGTCGACCGACCAAAATTATACACAGGATTACAATTTTGAATTGGTGCTTCCTATACTCAAAAAAAATCCGCTCAATCATATCTTCTTAAAGGTGGGAAACAAGGTCAAATATGGACTTTCAGTTGAGCACATCGGTTACACGCCAAGCAATATTAAAAGCAGTTTAGTTCAGTTTGGCGACCGACCATTTGCAGCGGCAATTATGCTCAAGAGCTTTTCCATCGCCACCGATACGCTGCGAAATACCAGATTTATCTCATCATTCAACATCGGGATAATGGGTCCGGGTGCTTTTGGAAAGGAAATGCAGGTTGCAATTCATGAAGCCACGGGAAATACGATTCCGCAGGGCTGGCAAAACCAGATCCGAAACGATGCGGTGTTGAATTACGAATTGAGTCATGAAAGGCAGCTTTTCCGATACCGCAATTTATTAGCGCTCCAGAGCAACACCACATTGCGCCTCGGAACGCTATTCACGAATGCTTCCGTTGGTTTCAATGCGGTTTTCGGAATCATCAATACGCCGTTCACGCCGGTAAAAAAATCCAAAAAATTTGCGTTGTATGCTTATTCGCAGCCAGTTCTAAATGTAATTGGATATGATGCAACGCTGCAGGGCGGGCTGTTTAATAACGCAAGTCCGTATACGATTGCCTCAGGCGAAATTGAGCGGTTTACCGGTCAGCACAATTATGGGATAATTTTGCAAACCCGGACGTTGTATTTCGAATATTCCAGAGTGACGATTACGCGCGAATTCACTGATGGGCATGCTGCAAAATGGGGCGGTATAAAAGTCGGTTTTACATTTTAACCTGACATAGTCGATTTTTGCGCATAACATTTATAGATTTTCCAACGTTTCGCGCACAGACCTCATTGCGGCAAAACGAACTGCGTTCTTTCGGAAATCATCAAGCACTAAATTGTTATCAATCAAATATCCATAATTATACTTGAAAGGCATTTTGAGAATTACTTGGTTAGCATGAAATCGGTGATTTGCAGGTAATGGTTTACGTTAGTGTTTCCAGTAGTTCTACGGGAGATTCTTTGAACATTTATTAGCGTTTTTTGAGACGTTAGAGCCGGTTTTAATTGCCATTGTCGCTAATCGCGAAGCCCCTGATCCTCAACAACGGTTATTTTTGCTATAGTCACGTTTAAAAAGTATCTTATTATTTCGCGCAATATAGTCGCCCGATATAATCAAATATGGATGATTAGGCGAATACCCTGCGCTGCGACTTCTTACAATTATTTTGTCGTTAACTTTCAGGGTATTTAACTGCTGAAAATCCTTAGCAATAAATTGCATCATGTATTCTTCGCCATTAATCCTGACTATAAGCCATTTTTGTCCTGATGATTTCCCGTTTGCGCGTTGAAAAGTAAGGGAGGTTACCACGGCCTCCATATTTGTGAAAGCCTTTATGTACTTGTTTATTTTATCATAACTGGCATGCACTTTTTTACCTTCAGGAGAAACCTCCCATTCTTTATACTTTATTCCATCAGGAGAAGCCTCCCATTTTTTTCTTTCATCCAGGTCGGCTTTCCTGTCAGCAATGGACAACGGTGGGGATGGCTTAGTTTCATTTTTGATTTCACGATTAGCAAATACTAGTCCGCTCAACACAGCCAGCGGTAATATCAGCACATAGATGGTTTTTTTCATATGTTTCATATCCTTTCAAATTGATTCTACAAATCTAGTTTGATATTTTTCGGACTGAGTGATTCGGATTGTAAATAAAAATGTAAATTTTGCAAATAAATCGTAAATAGTATATACTAAAACAATCCCTGTAATTATACTACAGGGGGGAATGAATACGTAAACTGGGCTTCAATGTTGAAGACCATGTTATTGTTTCCGAAAAGAAAGGACAGGTAATTATTAATCTTGAAATAGAATAATTATTCTTAAATAAACTTTCGACGCTTTAAAGGTGTCGGCAGTTTGCATAAAAACTAGAACGGTTTGCGCTATGATGGATAAGCACCCAGAATTACTGCTAGCAGTCGAATTTTACTACCTTTGCGGCTATGGAATTTTCATCAAAACTTTTGGAAAAAGCGGTGCACGAAATGTCTCAACTTCCGGGAATAGGGAAACGCACTGCATTGCGCCTTGTACTGCATTTGCTCAAGCAACCCAAAGATCAGACGGCATTTTTATCGGAAGCGCTGACCCAGATGCGCGAAGAGGTGAAATTTTGCGCTTCATGCCATAATATCTCCGATATTGAAATTTGCGAGATCTGCGCCAATGTACAGCGGAATCATGAAATTATCTGTGTCGTTGAAGATATTCGCGACGTGATGGCAATTGAAAACACGAGGCAGTTCAGGGGTATTTACCATGTTTTGGGAGGAAAGATTTCTCCAATCGATGGCGTTGGTCCAAGCCAACTCAACATCAGTACTTTAGTTGAGAAAGTAAGGGGAGGAAATGTGCAGGAACTTATTTTCGCGCTGAGTTCAACGATGGAAGGCGATACGACCAATTTTTTTATCTACAAACAAATTAAGGATTATCACGTAATTACTTCGACGATTGCACGTGGCATCGCGGTTGGCGATGAATTGGAATATGCCGATGAGGTTACATTGGGCAGAAGTATATTGCAGCGAATTCCGTTTGAAAATTCTCTCAAAAACAATTAAATTCAATTTAACGGTTTCTTTTTTGTATTTATAAATGAAAAACTATCTTTGTTTGCTAAATTTTTTAAAAAAAATGAACAAAAAAATGCTGTTTCTCTTAGTCTTTGCAGGACTGTTTTTTGCATCTTGCGTACCGACTAAAGATTTGATATACTTGCAAAAAAAAGACAGTTCCGAATCTAATAGCCCAATAACACCGGTAGTTTCTAAACCATATAGACTTCAGGTCAATGACATTGTAAGCATAACGATCAAGGCACTTGATCCAAAACTAGCCGAGATTTTTTCTCCTTCGAACAATATGGCTGCAGGCGCAAATGCCAAATCGGAACAAGGCTTGTATTTTGACGGTTTTACAGTTGATGACCACGGCAATATTCGCTTGCCGGTCCTGGGCGAAGTGAATGTGATTGGCTATACTGTTGAGGAATTGCGAATTAAAATTGAAAAACAGCTGTTGGAAGAATATTTTAATAAGGAAGCCAACATCTTTGTAACGGTCAAGCTCGCCGGACTTCGTTTTACGATCAATGGGGAAATTACAAACCCCGGAATAAAAACCGTTTATCAGGAAAAACTGAATGTACTTGAGGCCGTTGCCTATTCGGGTGATATTACGATCACGGGCAACAGGAAGGCGGTGACGATCATTCGCCAAACACCGGCCGGAATGGAAATGCATGATATTGATCTCACCGATATTAAAGCCATCCAATCGCCATACTACTATGTACAGCCCAACGATTATATCTACATCAAGCCATTGCCGCAAAAATCCTGGGGTACGGGAAAAACAGGTATAGAATCCCTAAGTACTATCATTACGGTGCTGACACTCATCACCACCACTTTGATATTTTTAAGAAAATAATAGCTGAAGCATGATTGATAAAAAAGATTTTTCGTTTTTTGAAAGCCAGAACAGCTTCGATTTTAGGGGCTTCCTCATTAAGATTACCAGCTATTGGAAATGGTTTTTGGTAAGTTTGCTTATTACGATTACCATTGCGCATCAGGTCAATATCCGGAAAGAGAAGGTTTATGAAATGGATACGACGATCGCGATAAAAGAGGAAAACAATCCGTTTTTTACTTCTACGACGAGCCTTGTTTTTAACTGGGGCGGCACATCAGATCAAGTTCAAAGTATTTCCAACACATTAAAATCGAGATCACACAATGAACTTGTTGTAGAAAAACTGCAATATTATGTAGATTATTTACAGCAGGGCAAATACAATTACAGAGACGTTTATGGTGAAGCCCCATTTTTCGTTGCCATAGACAAGGACAAAGGACAGCTTTTTAATAGCCTGATCGGAATTAAGTTCATTAGTGAATCGGTGTATGAAATAAGGGTGAAGTTCGATTCTAATAGTGCGCCGCTAATTCGGTACACCGACAACAGTAAGAGCCAAACTTCGGTGGTTTCAGAAGAATTTGTAAAGCAGTACAGCGTCGGGGAGCAGGTTTCGCTGCCATTCTTAAACCTCAAATTATACATCAACGACAATCCGGGTTTTTATAAAGGGAATGAATACTTTATCAAATTCAATGATTTCGACGACTCGGTGGCAAGATACCAAGGCGTTGGCGTTGATATAGATCCGAAAGCGGCTTCGATCCTCAATCTGAGATTACAAGGAACCAACAAAGCCAGAATGGTTGATTACCTGAATTCTACGGTAAAGATGCTGATCAAAGTACAACTTGACCGCAAGAATCAGTTTGCCACCAATACGATAGATTTTATTGACAGTACGCTCGTCGCGATGGGTAAACAACTCAAGGAAACCGGCGACGAACTGAAATCCTTTAACCGCACCAATAACATCGTTCAGATCGAGCAGGGCGGCTCCGGCATTTCGAGCCAGATGCTCGCTTTTGATGTAGAGCGCGATGCCATTAGTCGAAAGATTGCCTATTACAATACTTTGCGCTCCTATCTTAAAAGCAGTGTTGATTATGCTAGGCTTCCCGCGCCAACGGTTGCGGGTATCGAAGACGCCAACATAGTGACCAATGTAGCAAAACTAATTTCGCTCTCCACCCAACGCTCTGAAATGGCTTATTCGGTAAAGAGCGAGAAGATTTTTCGCGATTTCGACAATCAAATGGAGGCAGTCAAAAACGTGCTGCTTGAAAATGTGAATTCTGCGAACGATGCGTTAAAGTATGACCTCGCACTTGTCGAGAATAAACTTAGAGAAGTTGAAGGAGAGATCAAAAAACTTCCCGAAGACAAACAGGAATATATGAAAATCCTCAGAAAATATGATTTGAGCGATAACATTTACAATACCTTCCTTCAAAAAAGAAGCGAGGCCGAAATCGTAAAAGCGGCCAATTTATCGGATATCCATTTTATCGATCCGGCTAAAGACACTGGCGGCGGACTTGTTGGCCCCAATACAAGTGTCAACTATATTCTAGCGTTGTTTCTGGGCTTGCTCATTCCACTATTGTTTGTATTTGTCATTTTCTTTCTCGAAAACAATATTCTCAATACCGAAGACATTAGCAAACTGACCGCGATCCCAATGATCGGCGTGGTTGGAATCAAACATACGAATACCAACCTTTCGGTATTTGAAAGACCAAAATCAGCATTGTCTGAATCATTCCGCGCCATACGTTCTTCGCTCCAGTTTCTATATAAAAAACAGGATATCAGCGGCTCAAAAACCCTGATGCTTACTTCTTCCATCAGTGGAGAAGGTAAAACTTTCTGCTCGTTGAACTTGGCGACCGTTTTTGCATTGAGCGACAAGAAGACCATTATCGTCGGTCTGGATTTGAGGAAACCGAAAATTTTTGAAGATTTTAAGATCAAGAATGATATTGGCGTCGTCAATTACCTGATTGGGCAGAAAACCATCGATGAGGTGATTCAGAAAACACATGTACCTTTTCTCGATGTGGTGACGTCGGGCCCAATTCCGCCGAATCCGTCAGAATTGATGATTGGTGAAAGCATGAAGGATTTCATTATGGAACTCAAAAAACGATATGATTATATCATTTTGGATACGCCGCCTGTCGGACTCGTTTCGGATGCAATTGAACTCGCAGATTTCGCCGACGTGACGCTTTACATCATGAGACAGAATTACACCAAAAAGGACATGATTACAATGCTCAACAACCGCGTTAAAAGAGGTGAGCTCAAAAATATCAGCATTATTTTCAACGGTTATCAAAACAAGGCCAAATACGGAACAGCTTACGGCTACGGCTACGGTTATGGTTATGGCTACGGAAATTACGCGGCAGGTTATCACGAGGTGGACAAACCGAAAAGCATCTTTCAAAAGTTGAGGGAACGTTTTTTTAAGACAGAGAAGAAAAAAAGCAGCAAATATTAATGGAGAAAATTCACCACAGCAAAATCGTAATAACCGGAGGAGCAGGATTTATTGGTTCCAATCTTTGCGAATACTTTTTGTCTAAAGGACATGAAGTGGTATGCCTCGATAATTTTGCTACAGGTCATCGCCACAATCTGGCCGCATTTTCCAATCATCAGAACTTTACACTGATCGAAGGCGACATCCGCGAACTCGCAGATTGTGAAAAAGCTGTAGTAGGCGCCGATTATGTGTTGCATCAGGCGGCACTGGGTTCTGTTCCACGGTCAATCAACGATCCGATCACCACAAACGATGTTAACGTTTCCGGATTCTTAAACATGCTTGCCGCAAGCCGCGATGCCAAGGTGAAACGTTTTATATATGCCGCGAGCTCTTCGACTTATGGCGATTCTGAAAGCCTTCCAAAAGTGGAGGACAAAATTGGAAAACCGCTTTCACCATACGCCATTACCAAATATGTCAACGAATTGTACGCCGATATTTTTAGTTCTTCTTACGGACTCGAAACAATCGGGTTGCGCTATTTCAATGTATTCGGGCGTAAGCAAGATCCGAATGGCGCGTATGCTGCAGTAATTCCAAAATTTGTTATGCAGCTTATGGCTCATCAAAGTCCCGTAATCAACGGCGACGGGAATTTCTCGCGCGATTTTACTTACATCGACAATGTCATCCTCATGAACGAACTCGCGATGACTACAGCTAATTCTGAGGCTGTCAATACGGTTTACAACACCGCATATGGCGACCGGACGACATTAAACGATCTGATTAAATACCTCAAGGATTTTCTTTCAGAATACGATAAAGCAATCGCAGAAGTTCCGGTTATACATGGTCCGAATCGAGCAGGCGACATTCCGCATTCACTCGCCAGTATTGACAAAGCTAAAAAGTTGTTGGGCTACAATCCGCAATTTTCAATGCAGGAAGGACTCAAAGAAGCAGTCGCATGGTACTGGAACAATTTAAAAAATTAGAATCTTAACGAAATACAAATGAAAATAGCAGTAGTAGGTTTAGGTTATGTCGGATTGCCATTAGCGCGTTTATTTGCCACTAAATACAAGGTTGTGGGCTTCGATATCAATCAGAAAAGAATTGATGAACTCAACTCGGGTATCGACAGTACGCTCGAAATCGAATCTGAATTGCTCAAATCAGTACTTACCAATGAAGCCAATGCCGCAACAGGTTTGTTATGTTCGACAAACATAGACGACATCAGAGACTGCAATTATTATGTGGTTACGGTTCCGACACCCGTTGACAAAAACAATAGACCTGACCTCACACCGCTTTATAAGTCGAGCGAGACCGTCGGTAAAGTTTTGAAAAAAGGTGATATCGTGATTTATGAATCTACCGTTTATCCGGGTGTTACTGAGGATGAATGTGTGCCGGTGCTCGAACGCGTCAGCGGACTAAAATTCAACGTCGATTTCTTTGCAGGCTATTCTCCCGAACGAATCAATCCGGGTGATAAACTGCATACTGTCGAAAAAATCCTCAAAGTAACGGCAGGTTCTACTCCGGAAATTGGCCAAAAGGTTAACGATTTATACAAATCGGTCATTACCGCCGGAACGCATCTCGCTCCGACGATCAAAGTGGCCGAAGCTGCCAAGGTGATCGAGAATTCGCAACGCGACATCAACATCGCGTTTGTCAACGAATTGTCTAAAATATTCAACATACTCGGAATTGACACACATGCTGTACTGGAAGCAGCCGGGACAAAATGGAACTTTTTGCCTTTCAAACCGGGACTGGTAGGCGGACACTGCATTGGCGTCGACCCTTATTATCTCGCGCAAAAAGCGCAGGAAATGGGTTATCATCCAGAAATTATTCTCGCCGGAAGAAGGCTTAATGATAGTATGGGCGAGTATGTCGCTTCGCAGGTGGTGAAATTGATGATTAAAAAAGGCGTAGTAGTGAACGGATCACATTTGTTGATGCTCGGCATTACATTTAAGGAAAATTGTCCGGATGTCAGAAATACAAAAATAGTCGATGTCATTGCGGCGCTTAAAGACTACGGAATAACAATCAGCATTTACGATCCATGGGCGAATCCTGCCGAAGTTAAACACGAATATGGTCTTACAACCACCGCCTCGTTGCCGGAAGAAAAATACGATGCCATCGTTTTAGGTGTGGCGCATAATCAATTCACCGACATCGATTTCACATCCATAAAGAAAGACACTTGCGTTATTTATGACGTCAAAGGTATTTTAGGACATAAAGCCGATGGAAAATTATAAGAATTATCCCGAATTGATATAAATAAAATTAAAAATATATAATGAAAATTACTTCTATTTGTTGCATTGGAGCCGGATATGTTGGCGGACCGACAATGGCAGTCATCGCACAGAAATGCCCACATATTAAAGTAACAGTAGTTGATTTGAATGTGGAAAGAATAGCCGCTTGGAACGACCCTGATGTTACAAAAATTCCGATTTACGAACCGGGACTTAGCGATATGGTTGCCGAAGCAAGAGGCAGAAATCTCTTTTTTACAACTGACGTTGAGACTGCGATAGATGAATCACAAATGATTTTTATTTCGGTGAATACGCCCACAAAAACGTATGGGTTGGGTAAAGGTATGGCCGCCGACCTCAAATACATCGAACTTTGCGCACGTCAAATTGCGAGTGTAGCAAAAGACAATAAGATTGTGGTGGAGAAATCGACTTTGCCAGTGAGAACCGCCGAAGCTATCAAGAATATTTTGGACCATACCGGGAACGGCGTACAATTTCAAATTCTTTCCAATCCTGAATTCCTGGCCGAAGGTACCGCTGTGCAAGATTTACTCAATCCTGACCGGGTGCTGATTGGTGGTGATTCTTCCGCCGAGGGGCAACAGGCTGTGAATTCTCTCGTTGAAATTTATTCTACTTGGGTTTCCGAAAAAAATATTTTGACCACCAACCTTTGGTCTTCAGAATTGTCGAAATTAACCGCAAATGCTTTTCTCGCACAACGCGTTTCTTCGATTAATGCAATGTCTGAGCTTTGCGAAAAAACCGGCGCTGATGTTAATGAAGTGGCGAAAGCGATTGGAATGGACAGCCGTATCGGATCGAAATTCCTTAAAGCTTCCGTTGGTTTTGGAGGTTCCTGTTTTCAGAAAGATATATTGAATCTGGTCTATATCGCGAAATCATACGGACTCAACGAAGTTGCCGATTACTGGGAGCAAGTTGTTCTAATGAACGACCATCAAAAACGACGATTTGCCCACAATATCGTGCAGACATTATACAACACTGTTGCGGGCAAGAAAATTGCGTTTTTAGGTTGGGCGTTTAAAAAAGACACAAATGATTCACGCGAATCTGCAGCAATCAATGTAGCTGATTATCTTTTGCATGAGCAGGCCAGCATCGCGGTTCATGATCCGCAGGTCAAGGAAAAGCAAGTTATTTACGACTTGCAATATTTAAATTCGAGATCCGAAGACGACATCAAAAAAGGGATTACTGTTTCCGACGATCCTTATGAGGTTTGCAAAGGCGCCCATGCAATCGCAATACTAACGGAATGGGATGAATTCAGAAATTATGATTGGCAGAAAATATATGACAACATGCAAAAGCCTGCCTTTATTTTCGATGGCAGAAATATTTTAGATCCGCAAAAAATGCTTTCCATCGGATTTATTTTCTGCGCTGTTGGTAGTACGAATTAAGATTTATTATAATTTCTACATCGCGCTTTTCAATTCGATAGGTGTTCTTTCCTCTTTAAAATAATATTTTAGAGTCCAAATGGTGTTGATTTTTTAACATATATTTTTGATAGTATCAATAAAACGAGTACTTTTGTTACTCGCGAAAACTCGTATTATGTTGGAATCGCTCATTACATCAAAAACCCGTATCCGTATTCTGGTGAAGTTTTTCATAAACGTTGCCAATAACGGATATTTACGAGGTTTGGCAGAGGAGCTTAACGAATCGACTAATTCCATAAGAAAAGAACTCAACAATCTTGAGGAAGCCGGCTATCTCGAGAAAGAAGCCATACAAAACAAGGTTATTTATAAGGCCAATACCAAACACCCGCTATTTTCGATTTTACAGAAGATTGTCCGCCAACACATCGGATTGGATGCAATGGTTGAGATCATTGTGCAGCGCATGGGTGCCATTCAAAAGGTAGTCGTAATTGGCGATTATGCCAATGGAAAAGATAGCGGAATCATCGAAGTTATTCTCGTAGGCGAAGTATTGAATATGGAATACATTGACCAG
>Ga0136636_10000345_pt1 | contig 22707 bp, 23 predicted proteins | sample AntDrymUQ8522106_2_FD_104653 | JGI IMG/M metagenome (GOLD analysis project Ga0136636, IMG submission 104653) | Polar desert sand microbial communities from Dry Valleys, Antarctica - metaG UQ852 (21.06) | ecosystem: Environmental > Terrestrial > Soil > Desert | place: Antarctica: Dry Valley... | reverse complement strand
TACTTACTACGAACAGTTCGTAAGGTCGCGTAAAGAGATATAAGGAGTATATATCGTACCCCTTGAGGCAGTGCCGTCGCAGGATCAACAACGGGAATCTATTTTGCACGAATACCTAGCTTTCAAAATTATAGCGTAGTAATGATCGTATATTCAGGAATTTGTGAATATGCGATCACAGATTTTGTTAGAGATCAAGAGATATTGCGATCGCCATGCTCAGCAATTTTGCATTGTCCCAAGAAATTGATCTTACACTCGATGATAGTGAAGACCTACTAAAAGATAAATTTAATGAATATCCCTGTATTGTAGAAAGACATTTTAAAATAGATTGGTTTAACTGATGTCACAAAACTAGGCTCATTAAATTTAAAAGACATTATTGATGGATTATTTTTAAAAAATATGCGACATCCACAAACTGATGAAATTATGAACGAATTGCGCGATCTCATGATTGAGACATATAGCGATCGATTAATAGCGATTATTCTATTTGGTTCACAAGCACGAGGCGATGCAACACTTGACTCAGATTTTGATGTATTAATCGTACTCAAAGATTCAGTAAAAACAGTCAAAGAGATAGAACGGACAGGCTACTTTTTAAGTCCACTTTGCCTAAAATATAGCGTAGTCATTTGCAACTTGTTTTTCTCAGTAACTCGCTTTGAGAATGAACAGATAATGCTTATGAAAAACATAATAAAAGAAGGAGTTTATTTCTATGATCAAAGAGCAAAAATTTCTAGTGCAAAAAGCTCAAGATAGCCTACGCGCCGCTAAACTATTAGAAGTTGAAGGACTCGCAGATTTTGCCGTTTCCCGTGCTTATTATGCGATGTTTTACATAGCCGAAGCCTTTCTGTTAGCAGAAAATCTAAGTTTTAGTAAACACTCTGCCGTAATTAGCAAATTTGGAGAATATTTTGTCCGTACAGATAAAATCCCTAGTAAATACCATCGTTATCTAATTGATGCAGAACAGATGCGACTCAAAGGAGATTATGATCGCACCGAACGACTAGAACCTGAAGACGCGAAGCTAGTAATTGAGAGAGCAGAAGAGTTTTTAGAGTTGTTAACGTATTTATAGATTTTATGAGATGGTAGCGATTGCCCGCCGCGATGAATATACCAGCAAAATTCGTGAAGTAATGAAGCTATCCTGCGATCGCAATTTTTGTTAGAGACTGAGAGATATTGCGATCGCAACTTAAATTATCTTGATGATCCATGTTTGTGGAAATTTTTAGCAATAGGCTTCCTTTGCTAAGTTCAACTTCTTCCAACCGCAAAAAATATCATGGTAAAATAGTCCTATCAAAAACATTACAATTTTTTCATGGCATTTCGTCGGTAACAAGTAATGAACATTGAATCTATATTGTGCGATCGCAAAATTGTTCACTCCGATCCAGAGATCATGAGTGGAACTTTAGTCTTTGTAGGAACAAGAGTTCCATTACAAACTTTTTTTGACTACCTAGAAGACGAAAAAGGATTAGTAGAGTTTTTAGACGACTTTCCATATTTGCGATCGCAGATATTATCTATTTTAGAAATAATGGCTAAGATGATGCTAAAACTGGAGCGAGAAACCTATGCTCGTTCTGCTTGACGAAAACTTGCTAAGCGCAAAGCTGAAAAAGCCATTGATAAATGCTGGGCATTCCGTCAAAAACGTAAATGATATGGGTTGGCGCGGAGTCAAAGATCGGGAGTTGCTTAGATTGGCAGATGCATACCCATTCGATGTTTTTATCACAGCAGACAAAAACTTACCCTACCAACAAAAAACCCAAGAACTTCAGCTAAGAATAGTTGTACTTAATTCTAGAAGTACAAGACCAGACTATCTATTACCATTGATTACAAAAATTAGCGAGTCTTTAGAATCATTACCAAGGGTCTCAATCACACTGATTAATGAGAACGGAGAAATAAGTCCCTTTTAATTTCGCCCCCTTAAGATTTTCTTGATGGTTGATGTTTGTGGAGATTTTTTGCGAGCGGCTTTTGAACACAAGATAGGCGATCGCCTTTCTCTTTGATATTTTGTGAACTACTTGTCATGCAATGCGATCGCAGATTTTGTTAGAGATTGAGAGATATTGCGATCGCTTTTTGATGGAACTGATAATATGGCATAGCCTTAGCCAGTCTTGATTAGGACAAAAAAACAAAAGAGAGTTGCGCCGCAACTCTCTTTTGTTTTTTACTTGGGATTAGCCAAGCTTCTCAGAAGAACTTGATACTATCGTTTGTCTTCTCTTTTTAGCTTGGCGGCGATCGCTAGGTGTGGGTAAGTCAGCAGGAGGCTCCACAATCTTGACTTCGTTGATAAACACCAAACGCGCATCAACAAGTTGATTAAACGTATCCGTAATCTTTACGGCTTCAAAATCAGCATCAATCTCCGCAAATTGAGTTTCGTTTAACCAAGCTTGATATTTTTTACGCAGCTTAGGCTGTTGTTGCAACTCTTCCTTTAACTGTTCGAGAGTACCCTCTGGCCATTGATAGTAGAGATTTTTACTGCGGAGTTGGGTTTTAGTTTCCGAAGTTTGTTGTGCAAGAGGATTATTTGCCCAAGGAATACGGTGATCCCATGTGGCTAGCCCCCCTGCTCGATCGCTCTCTAGCAGTCTCTCTAAAAGCAGTAGATCGGAATATTCAGTCACTTGCTCAGGAAAGCGACAAAACTGCTTGGTAAGATCAGACTGGGATGAACGGAGCAGATTCATAATATTTCCCTGTGCGTAGCCAGTCGCGGTTTGGCGATCGCGCAGAGACTCCAGCAGGCTATGCAATTCACGATGCAAAGTTTCGGTACTGCCATAGTAAGCCATGAGTCGCTGAGTCAGAGGCTGCAAAATGTGACGAATCTGGGTTTCACGGATATAGTCTTCAGCGCGGTGTTGAACCAGAGCATAACTCATGAGAAATTCTGGATCTCGCTCGATCGCGGCTTGATAAGCATCATCAATCAATCGCTCGGTCATATATTCCATAACCACAGGCTGTTGCGTGTAGCTATTGTGATTCTTTTCAATTAGCGATCGCCAACGCAAACCAGTCACCGTTTCCAAAATCTGTAAGCGCGATACCATCGGCACGATGTCCTGACGCAGACTATCAGTAGTGATCGATTCCCGTTCGATCGCTAGCCAGTACATCACCTGCTGCTCAAACGAAGATAGTCGCGAATATTGCTGATCTAATAGATCGCGAATATCCCCCAAGACGTTTACTTCTTGATTGAGAAACTCTTGGATATCTCCATTGAACATACTGTTAATTGAGCGAGACACCACCGTTAACGCTAGTGGATTACCACGGTAAAAATCAATCAATTTACCTGTCTCAGGTGCGATCGCTAGATCTGGCTGAAACATCTGTCTCGCTGACTCTCCCAATCCATTCAATTGCAAAGAACGCGCCATGCGATCGCTGCTGTCTGGAGCCATAACATGGTGGGGTTTTTCACGACTGGTCAACATCAAACAACTACGGTGAGACACTTCGCTGACTTGGCGGAATAGTTCTCCATAGCCTTCATAGCCTTCTCGATATCGCCCATTACTATCGCCACTGCGTAAAATCGATTCCACATTGTCCAATACGAGCAAGCAGCGCGATTTCTTCAGAATTGCCATGATCGTCATTAATAGACCATGCAAGTCCTGAGGCAAGCTCAATGCATCTTGATTGGTTAAAAAGCTCGCTAAGTCCAATAGGGCAGCTTCTGGTGTCGGCGCATGACGCAGCGATCGCCATAGGATTAGATCAAATTCTGATTGCACTTGCTCAGCCAGCTTAGTCACAAATGCAGTCTTGCCGATGCCGCCCATGCCAAAGATACCCAGCAACCGACAGCGATCGCCAATCACCCAATTTGCAGCAGTATCTAACTCTCCCGCACGACCATAAAAAATTGACGTATCAATGGCATTACCCCAATCGTGACGTTTACCAAAAGCTGTCTCAGGTTCAGGATTGCTCTTATTTGTGACGGTTTCTCCCTGCAAATTTTTGAGGCTATCGGCATAGGTACGCATCACCACTTGGAGATTGTTTTTCTTGACAATCACTTTAAATTTGACAATCACACTAAATTTATCTGTCAGTGTTTGCCATAGACGATAGCCTACATCGCGGGTGTAGGAGGGGTCATAGCCACAGCAGTTGGCGATCTCCACATAGGTCTTGCCATGCCAAGATTGGCGAAAAACCTGTTCTTGAATATCAGTCATGGGCTTGTCTTGAAGTGCTTGATCAACAAGTGCGATCGCCTCATCCACAGTTATGGTCGTCACGGGCTTAATTCCTCTGAAAAATTTAATGTCTCGGCGCGATGTCTTGATGTCGGATATGTAATTAATTGATATGGAACTATTTACAAATTGAATAAGTCTTGATTTGTAAATGTGGTTCGACTGTAGATGTCGTTATGCAGGATTTCAATTTTTGGATCATAGATAATTGTTAATCACAGCAATTAACGATTATTTAATCAACATATTCTTGTTTTTCAAGTTAGATAAATAACATATATTTTTGTACTTGCAAGAGATTTGTTCTTCTTTCCAAAAACTCATGATTTAGTATGACATTTACTTAAATCTAGATCAGTTTTTTCTTGTCTTTGCTGATTTTTACATAGTCAGATACCAATAAGTAACCTCTATACCTGTTCATAGAAAGTACTGCTAGCAAGCCTAATGATGAAATATGGCATTCTCAGGCAAAATTTTTACAAATATTATTTACAAAAATTTTAAGAGCTGATTATGACTAAATTTATTTGCAGTAAGAATAACTAAGTTATTAAATGCTTGACAATTAAAATTAAAATCAATTTAAAACAAAAGATTTTAGAATTTCAATTTAGCAAAACAACTAAGTTTTTAAAACAAAATTGTGTAAACAAGTAACGGACAAGTTTAAATAATTTTATTTTTTAATTTATACATACATTTTCTGACAAAAAATATTACTTTTTCTGGTGTGCAAATTGTATTTTTGATTGTATTCTGTCAAACAGAAAGGTCATTGAATTGATTTTAATCGTTCAGTGGCTTTTTTGCTAGACTTATAACTCACTTACCCTCACATAAAGAAATGTTTAATTCTTTTACCATTCGTAAGTGCTAATAGCAAGAGGGATGTTGCACTTTATGGCAAAATCCGACATTTCCTCATTTATCCTCACAAGTAGAGGCATTGAAACATGAGCGCTCCGCAACGTCATCTCAATTTATTAAGCAAAACTCCTAAGACTCATCAGCGCAAAACTGTTGGTTTTACCAATCAGATTTCGCAGATTGACTCATACACGCGCATTAGCGATCGCCTTTCCGCTTTGGTCAGTGAAATTGAAGCTTTTTTGAGAGTCTGTACCTATGAAGAGATGTGTAACTTTTGGGATGCCATCACTAACTTGCGTCATAGGCTGCATAAGTCTCCCTACTCTTCAGAAGTACCTCAATTTTTGAGTGGGCGGCGGCAAAATCGCGATTTCTGCCGCATTTTAGAAGTTTTAGCTGATCTTCCCTATCCCCAGATGCATTTGTCAGATCAGGTTATTAGAGCTTCTAGTCCAAGGCGGCAAACCAAGGTCGCTAGTTATGCAACTCAACTACATTTTGCGATGCAGTGATAAGGAGAAAAATATATGCAAAGTGATGCTTTTCCCACGCCACTAATCTACAGTCCTCAACTACAGCCAAGGCTATTGGCAGACTATGCCGAAGCGTCAGACAGTAAAAGTCGAGACGACGTTGAAGATAACTACGACTATCAGCATCTACTCCAAAAGATTGAACTGCTAATGGCTGATTGCTCAACGGAAGAGTCTCAATCTTTTTGGGTCGCAACTGATCGCATCAAGATTAAGCACCGCATTATCGAATCAATGCAGAAAATCGAAGGCTTATTTCTCGATCTAGCTAGGGACTCCACTCAAAATCCTGAACTAATCGCCGCCGTTTCTGAAAGCCTGCTCTATACCAATGAATGCTCTCAAAGCTCTCAAAACTATCTAGATATTCCTAATTTTCTGAAGCCAAGGCTTAACTAGATTACTTCACTCAAAATTCACTATTCAACTTTTAACTAACTAAATTACAGATTAAAACCATGAAATTCTTCCTATCTATTATTTCGGCTTCGGTTCTAATGCTTTCTGCTACTAATAGCGCTGCCGCCTACTCTCAAGATCCTCGGAGTTGCGGTGATCCAAGAACTCAATTTCCGTCATATCCCCCTTGTCAAAAGGGTCAAAACTTACTTAACGTTTACAAGGACTAGGTTCATTTGATTATCTCGGCGAAAAGAAACTCAGAACCCAAAAAGCTGTGGCGCACGCTGCGCGTGCGTCACAGCTTTTTGGGTTCTGGGTTTCTTTCAAAGATTTGGCTCTTTTTTTACCCCTTATGGAAAATAGTTATGAGAAGAAAGCATTTTCTTCAATTTGGGGCTGGCGCGATCGCCTTATTTACCATTGAAAAAATAGGTGAACAGTTCGGGCTAGACATTGCCTCTGCTCAAAACTTTTTACCTTTACCGAAGCCATCACTACGCGATCAAGTCTGTTCAAGGCTATTGGCTGGACGTATTGATCGGATTATGGCAGATGGGCTAGTGTCTGAGGTACAAATGTTGCGATTGTTGCGGCTCAATCGTGCGCCGCTAAATATTTATGGAGACTTACCCAATATCTATCGCGAAGAGGCAGCGATCGAAGGCGTTAACTCTGATATCGCTTTTTGTCAAATGTGTTTAGAAACAGGTTTTTTACAGTTTGGCGGAGACGTAAAACCTGATCAAAATAATTTTGGGGGGATCGGGGCGATCGGCAATGGGGTAAGGGGCGATCGCTTTAGTGATCAGCGCATTGGTGTACGAGCGCAAATTCAACATCTTAAAGCCTATGCCACGATTAGACCTCTAATTCAGCCATTGGTTGATCCTCGATTTAGTTTAGTCAAGAGAGGGTCTGCGCCATTGCTGGGGCAACTGACTGGTAGATGGGCTGAGGACGCTAACTACGATAAAAAGATCATGGCAATCTTACGCCGACTTTATGCGCTAGCTGGATTTGTCTAAAGAGAGAGGCGGCGCGATGCGCCGCCTCTCTCTTTTGGGTTAGGCGATCGCGCCACTGCAAGAACTTCCCTTACCGGCGGTGCAACCAAAACAGTGACGACCCGTAATGATTTCGCGTTCTGCTAATAACTTTGGATGGAAATCTTGGATACGCAAGGGATGATTTGGGCGATCGCAAATCTCTAAATCCAACATTTGATTAAAATCGCAGTCAAACAACTTGCCATCCCAAGACACCGAAATTGTATTGCGACACATTAATCCTGATATGGTGTCAGGGTTAAAAGCTGAAACTAGCAGTTCCATATAGGCTTGCAAGTTTCCAGACTGCTCTAGCCATTCTAAATGGCGAGAGATCGGCATATTATTAATCGCAATCAAGCGATCAAAAGTAATGTCATGATTTTCGCTCAAGCCTTGCTTCCACATCTGCTCTAGAACTGCCGCTTGATTGCAAGATAGTGTTGCCTCAGGAGGATTGCTAACCAAGGTCAGCTTCAGATTAGGATTGCCTTTGCCATAACCCACCGCATTGAGACGGCGCAGAGCCTCAATGGACTGCTCAAAAGTGCCATCGCCTCGCTGTTTGTCTGTATTAGTTTGCCGAAAATGTGGCAATGAGCAAACAACTTCCACGCCTCTCTCTGCCAGCCATTCGGGTAAGTCCTCCATAGTCGGCAACAATAACACTGTCAAATTGCAGCGATCGATGACGTGCTTGCCGCGTACTACACATTGCTCAACTAAATATCGAAAATGTGGATTCAATTCAGGAGCGCCACCTGTGATGTCAACGGTATGTGCTTCCGTCTGATCTAGAGCTTTAAGACAAGCATCAATAGTGAAGCGATCCATGTTTTCGCGGCGATCAGGTCCGGCATCAACATGGCAATGACGACAAGCCATATTGCAAAGTTTGCCAACATTAATTTGAAAGATTTCTATTTTTGATGGAGTCAGATTGGGCCAGCCACTCTGATCGAGAATAGCCGCAAAGTCTCCCTTTGCAGGCAAAGAATTAAGATCAAGGGATTCTAAAAGTTCTATTTGAGTTTGAGAACTGGATAAAGCAGAACGGCGCTGAAGTAAAGAAGTAGTTGCAGTAGGACTTGACATAGTTGATTTTTGGAGATAATTGATGATTATTGACTGATGTTACGCAGATATTCGCTCTGCATAAGGTGAGTTATTAATTCACCTTTTCAGATAGAGCTTTACTGGCGATGCGCGTGACGTAGATCGTGACTGCAACTGTAGCAACAAAGCCCACAATGCGAATGATCCATTGGATTGTGGGATCGGTGGGTTGGTTTTCACCGCCGATCCTTGCGATGTCCCCCGCGAGAGAGCCGATATAAACGTACATGATTGTTCCTGGCAACATTCCTATCGAAGCGATCGCATAGTCCTTGAGAGGCACAGCAGTAACGCCAAAAGCGTAGTTAAGTAAGTTAAATGGAAATACTGGCGAGAGTCGGGTCAATAGAACGATATTAAATCCCTCTTGAGCAACCGCTTTGTCGATCGCCGCGAACTTTTGGTTGCCTTCAATTTTTTGGCTAATCCAACCGCGTGCGAAGTATCGACCAACTAAAAAAGCAGCGATCGCCCCCAAAGTTGCCCCGATAAACACGTATATAGAACCGAATACGACTCCAAAGACTACACCAGCACCCAAAGTAAGAATCGATCCTGGCAAAAATGCAACAGTAGCAACGATATAAATACCAATAAAGGCAATTCCGCCAACATAACCAAGTCCCTCAACCCATTGCAACGCCGATCGCAGTAAGCCTTGAGGGTTGAATCCTTCCGTAGGCGCAACAGTTTGAGCAAAGGCAGGGCTAGCTATAAACAGAAAAGTAATCGCGCCGATCAAGCAAAAAGTTAGGGGCTTACCGAAATTGAGAGCTTTATTTTTGAGAAAAGTCATGGTTTTAGCCTTTGGAGAAAAGTAGCTTACCGAGCAAAGCGCTGTAATTTAGCAATTAGCAACAGCCGCCGCCGTTGTAATGCCAAGTGGAATCAGTAATGATTACTTCTTGAGGAAACTTAGAAGCAAGGTTTTTCGCGGTCTTATCGCAGACTGCGATCGGATTACCAAGCAGTAAAGTATGCCCTTGGTGATCGTCAAGCATCGCCTCACTTCCGTTGTAAATGGCAGTCTTGCCAGTAAAAACACAAGCGCCATCATTGGGCATGGGGACTTTGAAAGATACTGAGTCCAAGCTCTCCAATAATAATGGTGCATCTAATTGGAAAGTCTTTGTATCAAGTAAACGATAGGGACGGCGATCGCGAATTTCTATTTGTCCAAAGCCAGCATCAATGAGTTGTTGAGTATATTCATCGTAGGTCATCGCTCCAGAGAGGCACATCGCCCGCAAGCGCTCATCGGCTTGCAGATGGCTAGGAATTGAACGGGTAGCGATCGGATCGCTCATAATTAACCTACCCTTTGGCTTGAGTACTCGATAGACTTCCGTTAAGGCACGTTTTAAATCATCTGGCTCGAAAATATTAAATAGACAGTTTTGGGCAACTACATCCACTGAAGCATCGGCAACAGGGAGATTGAAAGCATCACCATCAAGAATTTTTACAAAGCTAGGATCTAACCATGCATTTTCTTGGGCGGCTAATTCCAAGTTGCGAGTCGCCGCTTCACGCATAGCAGCTACAGGATCAACGGCAATTACAGCCGCAGGACGGCGACAGAAATAGGCAAACTGTAGGGCTTCTAAACCACCACCCACACCGATGTATAGGACTGTTGGCGAACCAGTTAACTCCGTGGGATGAATCGTTGTACCACAGCCATAGTTCATCTGTTGGATGATCTCAGGAATTTTGAGATCGGGATATTGCATTGGGGGAGTACTGATGCAACATAAGCCAACTTGAGGAGTAGTCGCGGCTTCAGCATAAAATTCGGCAGTCGTATCGAGGTAGCTCATAATGATCTGTGAAATTGATATGTGAATTTGATCTTACTCTCTCTTCCCTGATCGTAGAGAAGCGGTAAGAAGTGAGGGCAGATCTTCGCTCAGCCAACGTTGGCTGAGCGAAGCCGAAGCCACAGGTACTTGGTGAGACATTTTTCTCTTGAAAATCCTAACTAAATTTAGTTAGGATTTTCAAGAATGATTGAGTACGCGGAGTGAGTAAGGTTTTGCGATAAGCGTCAGCAGCTTTTTTGATGGTATTGGCTTGGGTCGGGTAGGAGTGGATTACGCTAGATAAAGTATTTAAACCCTGCTTTGCCACGATCGCTAAACTAATTTCGCTAATCATTTCGCCAGCATGACGAGCGACAATCGTGCCACCAAGGATGCGATCGCTACCCTTTTGATGCAATATTTTTACAAATCCCTCTGTCTCGCCATCAAAAATAGCGCGATCAACAGAAGTAAATGGAATCTTAATTTCACCAGTTTCTAAACCCTTAGCATGAGCCTCACTGGCATACATTCCCACATGGGCAACTTCAGGATCGCTAAAAGTTACCCAAGGCATCACTAGATTACTAAGTTTACTTTTGCCAAGCCCGAAAGGAGCGAAGAGTGAATTCTTAATTACAATTCGGGCGGCGGCATCAGCCGCATGGGTAAACTTCCAATTCATGCAGATATCACCTGCTGCATATATATTGGCATTGCTAGTTTGCAGATAGTCATTCACGGTTACACCACTCTGAGTGTATTTCACGCCGGCCGCTTCCAGATTTAAGCCTTCCACATTTGGCGATCGCCCTGCACCAACTAAAATTTCATCAACTAATATTTGCTTCTGTTCTCCATTTTGTTGATAGTGAATGACTTTACCCTGTTCATTAACTGAGACTGACTCCAGATGAGCATCCAACATCAAATCAATTCCATCGTTAATCAAACTCGTTTGCACAATTTCCGCAGCATCGGCATCTTCGTGATTGAGAAGATGAGAATTTTTATGAATTAAATTTACAGCACATCCTAATCGCTGAAAAGCTTGGGCAAGTTCACAACCAATTGGTCCTCCACCGATCACCGCTAAGCGCTTAGGACGCTCCGTTAGCGAAAATACAGTTTCATTGGTAAGGTATCCCGCCTCGGCAAGCCCTGTAACCTTGGGTCGCGCCGCCCTCGCTCCCGTAGCGATCGCTGCCTTTTTAAACTTTAGTCGCAATCCATTTACTTCCACAGAACTCTCATTAACAAACTTCGCAGAGCCTAGAAATACATCAACACCCAAATTTCTAAACCGATCAGCCGAGTCATGGTGGCTTATCCCTGCACGAATACGGCGCATTCTCTGCATCACTGCCGCAAAGTCAATATCAAGGTCGTGGGGTACATGAATTCCAAAAGGTACAGAATTTTTGATATCAGCAATTACTCTGGCAGAACGAATAATACATTTGGAAGGAACACAGCCAACATTGAGACAATCGCCACCCATGAGATTCTTTTCGATGAGCGCAACTTTTAAACCTAGTCCCAATCCTGCTGCACCTGCGGCGATTACCAGTCCTGCGGTTCCTGCACCGATTATCACTAGGTCATAGCATTTAGCAGGTGTGGGGTTAACCCAATCGAGGGGATGCACATGAGCCAGCAAAGACTGATTGTACTCATCCATTGGTTGCAGCATCGCTGCATATTCGTTGAGGTTAGAAGTAGTCATTATTTTTGTATTAGTTAAGTAGCTTGGCAAAAGAAATTTTAAAACCTAAAAAGCTGTGGCGCAAGCGCAGCGTGCGCCACAGCTTTTTGGACTTTACCTAGCTAATTACTCCTTCGTAATTTGCAGAAGTGTTTTTCTAGCTAGGTAGCCAATATAAGCGCTTAACAGCAACGTTGCCACCAGTCCGACAATACGAATAACCCATTGAATCGTATCTGCCTGAACTGAAGGCTGTGTATTGATTAAACTGACATCGACCGCCAGAGAGCCGAGGTAGACATACATTATGATTGCAGGAATCATGCCGATAGAACCGAGAATATAATCTCTCAGGGCTACGCGGGTAGCTCCAAAAATGTAGTTGAGCATATTGAATGGAAAAATCGGTGACAACCGAGCCAGAAACACAATCTTGAATCCTTCTTTAGCGATCGCCGCATCGATTGCTCTAAACATAAGGCTGTTTCGGAACTTTTGGCTAACCCAGCCTCTCGCAAAGTATCGACCAATTAGAAAAGCAAGGGTTGCCCCCAAGGTTGAGGCAATAAAGACATAAACTACACCCCAAACCAAGCCATAAAGTGCGCCTCCTCCAAGGGTTAGTAAAGATCCAGGAATAAATAGAACTGTGGCAAGGTTGTAAATGACAATGAAGGAAATTACCCCTAACAGTCCGAGATCTTTAATCCAAATCAGAATATTTTGCAGCAAGCCATTGACATTAAGCTGACAGAAAACTGCTACAAACATCCCTAAAGCGATCGCATTAAGCGCAGCTTTAAACCAAGGTCGATATTTAGCTAGTTGAGATCGCGCCATAGAAAGTAATTTTTCTTGATTGAGGTTTGAGCATAATGCGCTGTAAATGCAATGTAACCTATGCGGATAATAGTTTTATGAAGAGAAAATAAATTTTTGAAATCTGTAATATTTTCTTGTCGCTCATTCAAGTTTTTTAGTTCTTAGTCGAGGGTTGCTGTAAAAAAAATTTGCTTGATATGGCAATAAATTAGGTGCGGTTTTCGGTATCATAGGCATCAGATTAAAGTAAAAAGTTAAATTTATATAAAGGGCGATAAGAGCAGTGACTATCAGGGTAGCGATTAATGGATTTGGACGTATCGGACGCAACTTTCTCAGATGCTGGGCTGAACGCAAAGAGACAAACATAGAATTAGTTGGGCTTAACGATACATCCGATCCCCGCACCAACGCTCACTTGCTAAAGTACGACTCCATGCTTGGCATATTTAATGCTGAAGTTAGTGCCGATGACACCACAATTACGGTTAACGGTAAAACAATCAAAACAGTTTCTGATCGCAATCCTGACAATCTACCTTGGAAAGATTGGGGCATCGACTTGGTAATTGAATCCACTGGCGTATTCGTCGATAAAGCAGGAGCCAGCCGACATCTCAATGCTGGTGCTAAAAAAGTTTTGATTACCGCTCCCGGTAAGAATGAAGATGGTACTTTCGTGGTTGGCGTAAATGCTGATAAATATGACCATGACATTCACCACATCATCAGCAACGCCAGCTGTACTACCAACTGTCTAGCACCTGTAGCCAAAGTAATCCTTGAAAACTTCGGGATCATCAAAGGTGTGATGACAACTACACACAGCTACACAGGTGACCAACGTTTACTTGATGCTAGCCATCGTGATTTGCGCCGCGCTAGAGCCGCCGCTTTGAGCATTGTACCAACTTCAACGGGAGCTGCTAAGGCAGTTGCTTTAGTCTTGCCAGAGCTAGCAGGCAAACTCAATGGTATTGCTTTGCGCGTACCAACTCCTAACGTCTCAGTTGTAGACTTTGTAGTTGAAGTTGAGAAGAAAACGATCGCCCAAGAAGTAAACGAAGCTTTTCGCACTGCTGCTGAAGGTTCGATGAAGGGAGTTCTCGAATATAACGAGCTACCTCTTGTATCGATCGACTATCGTGGTAATCCTGCTTCTTCTATCGTTGACTCATCTCTAACTATGGTGATGGGTGGCAATATGGTTAAGGTTGTGGCATGGTACGACAACGAGTGGGGCTACAGCCAACGTGTAGTTGATCTTGCCGAAATCGTTGCTAAGAATTGGAAGTAATTACAGAATAGAGATGCAATGCATCTCTATTCTGTGTGGGCTAAAAAAAAGAGAGGCGCTTTGCGCCTCTCTTTTTTTGTGGAAATCGCGCAATTTCGCCTATGCATAGATACACAAAGATCTATGTAATATGAAACTAGTTTTAATAGTTGCGAATTAAGTAAGTAGGCGCGATTATAGCCGTCGCCAAGTTTACTAGGACACAAAGCCAGAAGACGAGTTGCGGCGCTTCGCGCCGCAACTCGTCTTCTGGCTTTATGGCTTATTTGTGCGCGAAGCGGACAAATAAGTCTTGTTAGGGTTTTGGTTCAACACAAAACCAGATTTGAGATTTTCAGCGCCGAAGGCGCTGAAAACCCCAAATCTGGTTTTGTAAAAGTAGTTACGACATAAAAAAATTTCTTGCCATTGGCGATCTTTATGAAACTCAGGTCATCCTTTGCTAGTATTGGTGACTTCTGTAAGCGTAATCAGCAAAAACTAATTGCAGGTTTGATTACACTCTCAGTCTCATTAGGTATTTTGAGTGCAAGAAGCAATAGTGTTTTTGAGCAGACTGAACTTTGGATTTATGACAGTCTGACGCGATCGCATTTAAATGAGCCACCTGATCGCCGTATTGTAATCGTTGAAATTTCAGAGTCAGATATCCAAAAATTGCGCTGGCCGTTTAGCGATCGCATTTTTGCCAAGTTAATTAATCAAATTGCGATCGCCAAACCTGCGGCGATCGGGGTTGACAAATATTTTGACTTGCCTGTTTTAGAAGGCAGAGACGAATTGGTGGCGGCAATAAAAAACGCAGGTAATGTGATCAATGCCAAATTTATCGCTATAGTTGCTGGACGCAGTGGCGTTAACCCCGCCCCAGACCTAGAAAAGATCAGCCGCTATGGCTATGTAAATCTCCCCATAGACAAGGGAGCGATCGTCAGGCGCGCATCAATAGTCGGAGATACTGGCTCCTTTGCCTTTGAAATTGCCAATTTATATCTGCAAAAACTACATAATAAACAAATTGAATTTAATCCCACTGCTATTCAATTTACGGCGGGCAATCAAGTTATCCCCCGATTGACTGCCAGTTATGGCGCATATCGCCAAGAAGATGACAGTGGCTATCAAATGATGATTCGCTACAGGGGAAAGCCTCGCTTTTTTGAGCATATTCGATCCAGCGATGTCATTGATGGCAAAGTTTCGCCCGAACAATTTCGCGATCGCGTAGTTCTAATCGGAGTGACCGCCGAAAGTCTCAAAGATAGCTATCCTGTACCTGTGACTGTCGATGGTGATGTGATGTATGGAGTAGAAATTCACGCCAATATCATTAGTCAGCTAATTAGTTCTACCCTAAACAATCGTCCATTTATTCAAGTTTGGTCAAATGAATTAGAAAATCTCTGGATTTTGGTCTGGATACTTGTCGGCGGTGGCATAGCTACTTTTATCCCCAATGCTTTTAAAAATATGGGGCTTTTTGTAGTTTTAGTTAGCAGCCTTATAGGGGGCAGCTACCTTGCCTTTGCCCAATCTTTATGGATACCCTTATTTCCAGCCCTGATTGGATTTTTTGCCGCTAATGTGATGGTGACAGCCTATCAACTAGCAATCCAGCAATCAGAGCGCAAAATTTTGATGGGTTTATTTTCCCGCCATGTTTCCAAAGAATTGGTGGATATCATTTGGACTAATCGTGAACAATTTATGCAAGATGGTCGAATTACAGGGCAGGAAGTTTATGTAACGGTCTTATTTACGGATATGCGGAATTTTAGTACTGCTGCTGAAGCCCAAGCCCCAGGCGAGACTTTAAATTGGCTCAATAACTATTTAGGTACTATCGCCAACGAAGTACTTGCCCATGGCGGCATGGTCGATAAATATATAGGTGATGCGGTGATGGCAGTGTTTGGTGTGCCGATCCCCCATAGTAATGAGCAGGATCGTACAGCAGATGCTCAATCGGCAGTGACGGCAGCTTTAGCGATCGCCAAAAAGCTAGAAGAAATGAACGAAGTCTGGATATCGCAAGGGCTACCGCCTGTCTCGACGGGCATTGGCATTAATTCTGGCGTGGTGATTGCAGGGAGTTTGGGCAGTGCTGAGCGTCTGGAGTACTCGGTTTTAGGGGATACAGTCAATGTAGCGGCGCGGTTAGAAAGCTTTAACAAAGAAGTCGATGGTGGCCCACATCATATTTTGATCAGTGAAGAGACTAAGCGAAGGCTTGATGACAGTTTTAAAACTGAGTTTGTCTGCAAATATGCCCTCAAGGGTAAAACTAAAGAAACAGAGATCTATCGAGTTATATAGCTGTCGCCACTTGTACCAAGACAAATCAAAACCCAAAAGAGAGAGGCGGCGCTCCGCGCCGCCTCTCTCTTTTGGGTTTTATAAGAATGACGACAAGCAAAGCAAGTTTTAAACCAGAAAAAGAATGGCAGTGCGAAGCGCCGCCATTCTTTTTAGTGGTGGCGCAAAGCGCCACCACTAAAGCTAGGTTTTGATTGATTGAATTTTCATATCAGAAATAGGCTTATGATTATGGCTGTGGATAAGATTAGAAAAACTTATCTAAAAAATTATAATCTAAATGAAAACTCATCGATTTAAAGCCTTGTGGAAATAGCCTAAAGTCTTATATAAAAGCATTTTCAGCTATTTTAAATACTTGTAAAACAATCTATAACTACCGCCTATGACTAATGGTAGAGATGGAAAGCTAGTTGACTGCATGGATGCCAAGAAGGATATGATGCGTCTTGATACCTTTATAGGTAACTAAAATAAATACAGATTAGCTGAAACCCTTTACTTGGGCGCAATCTTAAGTCTGTGTTTATCATTTTGGCTGAAATCTTTAAGAGGTTTATTACACAACATGGCTGCTATCTACAAAGTAAGACTAATTAACGAAGCCGATGGTCTTGATAAGACTATCGAAGTACCTGCTGACGAATACATCCTTGATGTTGCTGAAGCTCAAGGTATCGATCTTCCTTACTCCTGCCGTGCTGGTGCTTGCTCTTCTTGCGCTGGTAAGGTTCTTAAGGGTGAAATCGACCAAGGCGATCAATCTTTCTTGGATGACGATCAAATCGAAGCTGGTTACGCGCTTCTTTGCGTAACATATGCTCAGTCTGATTGTGAAATCTTGACTCACCAAGAAGAAGCTCTCTATTAATCTCTTCATTTTTTAAAGATATTCTAAAAACTCCGATCGCTCGTACTCTATGTGCAACGTTCGGAGTTTTTTTATAGTGATGTTTTGATGCTACATTTCTCATTGCAACTTAATTAAGAGGCATTACCAATTTTGTCGGGCAACGAAAAAGATCTAGTCACAGACAAGCAAAATAACCAATCGCCCAAACGATCGCTATTAAATATCGCGGCGATTGTCGCGATCGCGACTTTGTTGAGCAAAATATTTGGACTATTGCGCCAAGTGGCGATCGCGGCGGCTTTTGGGAATGGAACCGCTTATGGTGCTTACAACTTCGCCTATGTGATCCCCGGTTTTTTATTGATTCTACTCGGTGGTATTAATGGACCTTTTCATAGTGCGATCGTCAGTGTGTTAGCCAAACGCGATCGCCGCGAAGTTGCCACTATCATCGATAGCATCACCACGATCGTTACAGGGATTTTACTGTTGGTGAGTATTGCTCTGGTGATTTTTGCGGAACCATTGATGCATCTGGTTGCCCCTGGGCTATTCGTTCCCGAAGCCGATTTACTTGCTAAAGGGATTACCCCCGAAACTATTCAAAATTTAAAGATCACTAAAGATATTGCGATCCAGCAGTTTCAGATCATGGCTCCGATGGCAGTATTGGCGGGGCTAGTGGGGATTGGGTTTGGCGCATTAAATGCGGCTGATGCTTACTGGTTGCCTTCGGTGAGTCCGATCTTTTCTAGCTTGACGGTGCTAATTGGCATCGGCGGACTATTTTGGACTATAGGTAGCAAAATATTGCTACCCGAAAACGCTGTGCTTGGTGGGGCGGTACTGGCATGGGCAACCCTTGCTGGTGCAGTTTTACAATGGCTAGTGCAATTACCAGTCCAGATCAAAGCAGGGATGGGTGGGTTTAAGCTGCGGTTTGACTGGCAGCGCCCTGAAGTTAAAGAAGTGATGAAAATCATGATCCCTGCAACTTTTTCATCGGGGATGCTCCAAATTAATGTCTGGACAGATTTATTTTTTGCCTCATTCATTCCTAACGCCGCCGCAGCAGTGTCGGCGATGGGCTATGCCGGATTGCTAGTCCAAACACCACTGGGGATTTTGTCTAATGTGATTCTAGTGCCGTTGTTTCCTGTCCTGTCAAAGCTCACCGATCCTGAAAATTGGGATGAACTAAGGCAGCGCATCCGTCAAGGGTTAATGCTCACTGCGCTGACGATGTTGCCGATCAGTGCCGTGATGGTAGCGCTTGCCCTGCCGATATCACAGGTTGTTTATGAACGCTACGCTTTTGATGCTGAAGCTTCAAGGCTAACGGCTGTGGTGCTGATGGCTTATGCCGTGGGGATGTTTGTTTATCTGGGGCGCGATATACTGGTTCGCGTATTCTATGCCCTTGGCGATGGCGATACTCCTTTTAAAATCAGTATTGTCAATATCTTTTTCAATGGATTATTTGATTATTTGCTAGTGCAGAGATTTGGCGCGGCAGGGATTGTTTTGGCAACGGTGGCTGTAAATGTGATCTCAATGCTGGCGATGGTCTATTTTCTTGATCGCCGCTTAAATGGTCTGCCTCTCAAAAGTTGGAGCATCACCATTTTGGGTTTAGTTATTGCTAGTGCGATCGCGGGTGGTGCGAGTTGGGGCGTTTACTATCTAATCAGTCAGAGCTTTGATAGCTTGGGGGCATTGTTAAAGTTTGGTGCAAAGGTGGGCGGCTTAGCGATCGCTAGTGGTGTGGGCTTTACGATTTTTGGTGCGATCGCTTTACAAATGAAAATCCCTGAGATCAACACGCTCACCAATCAAATCAAGCGCCGCTTAAATCGCTAAATACTCATGGCATCGGAAATGTAGCAAACACCGCCAAATTTTTTAGTGATTGGTTGCAATTTCTCGACTAACTCCTCGGTTTTATCAGCTAAGAAAAAAGCAATTACATAATCATTTTCCAGCATACTCATATCCAAGTCGCCCGAATTCGTTCCTCTGACCCCTTTGCCGATCACATTGCGGATCACGGTATAGTTCAAAACTCCCACACTTTCTAAAACCTTAATCAACTTGAGAGACTCAACAGAGTCAGATACAATTTCAATTCTTTTAACTGCTTGCATAGTTTTAACTCAAATAAAAATCTAAACTCGAATTCCTGCTGCTATACCCAAAATAAATTAATCACGTACAAATACAAAGGAATGCCCACAATAATATTGAAAGGGAAAGTCACGGCTAGAGCAGTCGAAACATAGAGGCTAGGATTTGCTTCGGGAACAGTCAAGCGCATCGCCGCAGGAACGGCAATATAGGACGCACTGGCACATAGCACTGCAAAAAGTAGTGCGTCTCCCTGCGACATGGAAATTAATCGCGCGATCGCGATGCCCACACCAGAGTTTAAAATCGGCATCAAAATCGCAAAACCAATTAAGAAAAAACCAGTTTTTTGCAAATCTTTAATTCTTTTGGCAGCAACTAAGCCCATGTCCATCAAAAAGAAAGTCAACACGCCATAAAACATATCTTGGGTAAAGGGCGATAAAACGTGCCAACCTCTTTCGCCTGTCAAGCAACCAATGATCAGGCTCCCGACTAGCAGAAATACAGAACTATTTAAAAAAGCTTCGCGTAGTACTTCTGACCAAGCAAATTCGCTAGCTTCGCCCTTTTTAGCCTTTTCCTCGGCTGTAAACACGTTAACAAGGATCAAGCCCACAATAATTGCAGGGGACTCCATCAGGGCAAGAGCCGCCACCATATAACCATCAAAAGCAATGTCTAACTGCCCCAAAAACGAACTAGCCGTAATAAAGGTGACGGCACTAATTGATCCATAGGTTGCGGCGATCGCGGCAGCATTATATGAGTCAAGCTTGATCTTGAGAATGAAAAATGAATAAACAGGGACAATGCAAGCCATCAAGATGGCCGCTCCCATCGTCAAGATCACCTCTTGACTAATGCCGCTTTTGACCAGTTCGACCCCACCTTTAAAGCCAATCGCCAATAGCAAATACAACGAAAATAATTTGGGGATCGGCGGCGGAATTTCTAAATCTGATTTAACCAACACCGCAATCATGCCTAAGAAGAAAAACAAGATCGGCGGATTGAGTATGTTAGAAATAATTAAGTCTAAATTCATCGGGCTTGCCAGATTTAACTTATAAATACGACATCATCACATAAACGCCGCCGAGGCACAGCAATTGCAGAAAATGAAGACTTATTTAGGATGTTGAGCTAATTTTTAGGAGCCTAACAAATGACCGCGATCGCATCTCCCCCTACCAAGCAACAGACAAATCCAGAAGATTCAATATCCCTGCCACTCATCACCGATCAGTGGATTAGTGCAACGTGGGAAGAGTTTTCCAGATTCTCGAAAATCCCACCTATGCAGAATCGCGCTGCTATTACGACAAAAATCAGCTTAGGCAAATGAGGATTGAAACGATGCCTGTCGGCTCTGAACACTCACTAGATAACGGAATTATTTATTTTGCGATCGCTGATCTTGAAGAAGCATTAAAACTTAGCCGCGAAAAATCCCAATTGGAAGTTGGCGCATGGATTTTACAAAAATATAGTCATGATTCATAAAAGTCTGTCCGTCAGGACAGACTTTTATGATATTCAAAAGTTTAGTCCAGTATCTTAAAGCAAACGTTATACTATGATTAATTATTGATACGTAAGCTGTTGTCTGAATTAAATTGCCTAGCCATTTTTGCCTAGTTACTTTATCAGCGAATCAACACCGAACTCTATAAACATTCAAAAGTTGGAAAAATGAGCGAACCAACTCCCTACGATAAATTAGGAGTCAATGACGAAGCCTCCTTTGAAGAAGTGCGTGATGCACGCGATCGCCTGTTGCGCGAATATGAAGGGGACGAGTCTCAGCAAGGACTAATAGAGCTAGCTTACGATGCCATCCTCATGGATCGTTTACGAGCGCGTAAAGAAGGGAAGATTGCTGTACCTGATCGTATTCGCTACCCAGAGCGTATTGCCACAGTAGTCCCACCAGCTCTGCAAAACAGTACTCAACGCCGCGCTCCTAACTGGTTGTCCCGACTATTAGATACGCCTACTCAAAAGGATATTTATATTTCATTGGGTATTTTTGCTGGGCTAGGCGTGATTAACTTATTTGTACCAGCGTCTACTACTTGGTTATCGATTGGGCTGATTGCTAGCGTCTATCTGCTAACCCGCAAAGAAAATCGTTTTGGGCGCTCTTTGCTGATTTCTCTATCGGGGATCAGCATTGGTGTTGCTTTAGCAGCCTTGACTAATCAATTTCTAGTCTTGTCTAGGGTGGTTAGTGATGGACTTTTCCCTAGCCCAATTCAAATGGCGATTGTTCTTTTAGTGATGTGGCTGCACACCTGTTTCTTAAAGTAAGAAACTTTTTAATTTTATAATCAAAATAGAAGAAGGTGGACGAGCTTTGCTCGTCCACCTTCTTCTATTTTGATATTAGTTACTCCCTTCCCAGTGAAAGATTAGCGTTGCGGCGCGGAGCGCCGCAACGCTAATTCTTGGGTTTTAATGTCTATTCTTTTACTGGGAAGGGAGTAGGACTTACGCACTTGCCCTGCAATAAATTGCAGGCTAAAAGCTTAAACCTGTTGAAACAGGTTGATTTACGTAAGTCCTAATTAGTGAGTAGCAACGCTCAGCCACTCACTTCTTGCTTTTGGTGAATTTAACTATAATATAGGGCATGGAGTTAAACTCCTGCTTTAAAATTAACCAAATCAAAATCGCTATGTCGCCTATAACTTTTGGTGTTGCACAACTTAATCCAGTCATTGGAGATCTAATTGGTAACTGCGATCGCCTATTAACTGCTATTCAAGAGTTTGCCGCAAAAGGAGTCTCGCTAGTCATCACCCCAGAACTATCAGTCTGTGGCTATCCACCCCGCGACTTGTTGATGAGTCAACAATTTGTAAGTGACATAGAGATGGCGATCGCTGATCTTGCTGGCAAGATCCCCCTAGACATAGCAGTTATCATCGGCACAGTTGTCCCTAATCCTGATGCTGCTCAAGTGGGAGGTAAACCACTTTTTAATAGTGCAGCGCTGCTCCAAGATGGCAAGATCAAGCAAGTTTTTCATAAGCGTCTGCTACCGACCTATGACGTATTTGATGAAGATCGCTATTTTGCGGTGGGCAACGGCGGCCAAGTTTTTACGCTTAATTTCAAGAATGGCGATGCTTTGCGGATCGGCGTAACTATTTGTGAGGATATTTGGAATGATCAAAAGTTTTGGGATAAACGCAACTATGCCGATGATCCTGTAGCGGAATTAGCCCAAAACCATGCCTTAGATTTACTAATTAACCTATCAGCTTCTCCGTATGCTGTTGACAAGCAAAAGCTACGTGAATCCATGTTAAGTCACAGTGCAATTGTGCATAATTTGCCATTAATCTATGCCAATCAAGTCGGGGCTAACGATGATTTAATTTTTGATGGACGTAGTATGGCGTTTAACCGAGATGGCAAAACGATCGCCTGCGGCAAGAGTTTTGAGGAGGATCTATTAATCATTAATTTTGAAGAACCGCCAATTAATTCTGACTATTCTGGTTATGAAAGTGACGAAGCCGAAATTTTT
>Ga0136636_10000344_pt1 | contig 22730 bp, 19 predicted proteins | sample AntDrymUQ8522106_2_FD_104653 | JGI IMG/M metagenome (GOLD analysis project Ga0136636, IMG submission 104653) | Polar desert sand microbial communities from Dry Valleys, Antarctica - metaG UQ852 (21.06) | ecosystem: Environmental > Terrestrial > Soil > Desert | place: Antarctica: Dry Valley... | reverse complement strand
TGCGCTGTGCCATCCGCAATGGCGCGGTCCAGGTCGTCAATGCCGTACTTGGTGACTTCATAGGCAATGCCCTTTTCACGCGCCTCCTGTTCATTCAGTCCGACCCGAGCCACCTCAGGATCAATGAACGTGGCCCAGGGAATCACCGAGTAATCTGCCTTGAAGCGCTTGAAATCACCAAACAACGCATTCACAGCGGCATACCAGGCCTGGTGCGCGGCCACGTGGGTGAACTGGTAGGGTCCGGCCACATCGCCAGCAGCGAAGATGTTTGGGTAGATGGTTTCCAAATAGTCGTTGGTGACCACCGTGCGCTGTGTCGGAATGCCCAGTTCTTCTAAACCATAGCCGCTAAGGCGTGCAACACGGCCGACCGCGCAAAGAAGCACATCGAATTCAATGCGTCGTTCAGCACCCTGGTGTTCCACCACGATGAATTTGCGCTCACCCTCACGTTCGCAGCGCAAGGCAGTGTGCCCGATCAGCACGTTGACGCCATCGCGGGTCAAAGAATCACGAGCGAAGTTTGACACTTCTTCGTCTTCGCGGCTCATGATGCGCGGTCCCCTTTCGACCTGTGTCACCGCAGAACCCAGGCGCGCAAAACACTGCGAAAGCTCACTGCCAATCGGGCCACCACCCAGTACCACAAGGCGAGCAGGCGCTGAGTCGAGCTTGGCGAATTCGTCCCACAGCGTGTCGCTGGTCACGTAGCCAACGTCATCCAGACCTGGCAGTGGCGGCACGAAGGGGCGCGCGCCGGTACCAATCACGATGCTGCGGGTGGTAAGAACCTGGGTTTCACCTGAGTTGAGTTTGATCTCCACTGTCCATGGGTTGACGATGCGGGCATATCCTTGTAACACCTCGACACCAAGCCCGGTGTAGCGCTCTACGCTGTCGTGCGGTGCCACGGTAGCAATCACCTCGTGCACCCGAGCCATCACTTTCCTGAAGCTGAATGTGGGCGCTCTTGCTTCGAGACCGTAGTGCTCACCGTGACGCATTTGTGTCGCCAACTTCGCGCTCCTGATCAATGCCTTGCTTGGCACACAGCCGTAGTTGAGGCAATCGCCGCCCATCTTTTCAGCCTCGACCAACGTGACCTTGGCCTTGACGGCGGCGGCGATATAGGCCGTAACCAATCCGGCAGCTCCGGCACCGATCACGATCAAATTTCGGTCAAACTTCTTGGGCTTTTGACTGGCCCATTTGGCATAGATCTTTCTGTTTTGAAACACGGCAATGACTCTTTTTGCAACAAAAGGAAAGAGTCCGAGCGCAGCAAATGAAAGCAACAAGCCCGGCGAGGCGACGTCTTTGAGCGAATCAATACGGGCCAACTGGGTACCCGCGTTGACGTAGACAAAGGTAGCGGCCAGCATGCCCACCTGGCTGACCCAGTAAAAGGTGCGGGTCTTGATGGTGGTCAGTCCCATCAATAAATTGAGCACAAAAAATGGCACCAGCGGAATCAGACGCAGGCTGAACAAATAGAAAGCCCCGTCTTTCGCCAGTCCTTGATTGACGCCGGAAAGTTGCGCGCCAAAGCGTTGTTGCACACTATCGCGAAGCACAAAACGTGAGACCAGCATCGCCAAGGTGGCCCCCAGACTGGAGGCAAATGACGCGATGACTGTACCGAGCAACTGGCCAAACAAAGCACCCGCAGCCAGGGTAAGAATGGTCGCCCCTGGCAGCGAGAGTGCGGTAACTGTCACATAAAGGATGAAAAAAACAGCGACAACCTGAACGGGGCTTTCCGCAAACATGGCCGCAAAACTGGCCTGACTTTGCTTGAGGTAGGCCAGGCTGAAGTATTGGCCCAGGTCAAATACAAAATAAGCCACCAGCAAGGCTGACAAGGCGAGGATAAGTGAGAGTTTCTTGAGGTTCATTCAGGATCCATGTAGTGACATTGGTGGGTCGTTCATCACCACTCGTTTCTTACAGTTTGAAAAACTCAAGGTAAGACGGGTTGATCGGCGTTTCACCCATCAAACATGGGAATTCCATGGTGGGCACGGTCAGCAGCGTCAGGCCATCCCGGCGTCGCGTATATGGCACTGAGCGCCTCATGACAGCATCTGTTGCCATTGGCAGATGTCCATGACTTTGCCGCCCGCAGGTGCGTCCTGTGGGTCGTGCGTGACCAGCAGAGTCGGGATACCGGTGCGTTGCAAATGCTCAAACACCCAGGCACGAAACTGCCCGCGAAGCACCGCATCCAACTTGGAAAACGGTTCATCCAGCAACAAGGCATCAGGCTCGGCCAGCAGGGCCCGCATCAGGCTGACCCGGGCGCGCTGCCCACCCGAGAGCGTGGCCGGATCGCGCTCGGAAAAACCCGCCAGCCCGACATCGGCCAGCACCTGCGTAATGCGCGCGCGTCTGGCCGCCCCGCGCACGTCAGTCGGCAAGGCAAACGCCAGGTTCTGCCCCACGCTCATGTGTGAGAACAGCAAGTCATCCTGAAACAAGATACCAATGCGCCGCAATTCGGTCGGCAGCGCATCGCGGCGCTGGCCATTCAGCCACAAAGTGCCGCTGGCGTTAAAAGCCGGGTCGAGCGCGCCAATCAGCCAGTTCAGCAAGGTCGATTTGCCCGAGCCAGATGCACCCATCAGCGTCAATACCTCTCCAGGAGCAATGTGCAGGTCAAGATTTTCAAACAGACGCTGGGAACCCCGGTGCACCGTCAGGTGTTCAATGTGCAGCATGTCAGCGCAGCCCCAGCCGATGGCGACTGTTCCAGCGCGGCCAGAGCGCCGCCAGCGCAAAACCGACCAACGGCAGCACCACCTGCAGCAGCGCCTGCACCGCCAGCACGCGTCGGTTGCCACCCGCACTCAAGGCCACAGCCTCGGTGGTCACGGTGGCAAACCGGCCGCCACCTGCAAACAGGGTTGGCAAATATTGCGCCACGCTGACCGCAAAACCCACGGCCAGTGCGGTGGCAATCGGTCGCTGCAATAACGGCCACTTGACCCGCAGGCAAGCTGACAAACGTGACTGGCCCAAGGCACGTGCGCTGGTCATCAAACGGTCATCAAAACTCCGGTAAGCCCCAACCAGGGTCAGCAGTGTGTAGGGCAACACCATCAGCAAATGACTCCACAGCACCCCCACAGCCTGACCGTCGAGCTGCAGCTTCAGCAGCGCAGCGTACTGCCCCGCCACCAGCGGCAGTACCGGCACAATCAGAGGCAGGTAAAGCACGGCGTTGTAGCGCTGCGGACCCCATTCCAGCCAGACCAGTGTGGCCGCCACGCACCACATGCTGGCGGCTGTGGCCAACCACAGCGTGGTCCAGAAGGGTTGCCAGTTGGCGCTGCGCCAACTCTCCAGGGTCAAGGCCTGCGGCCACAGCGCCGGGAAAAACCACGGCCCGGCCAGTGACCACAGCACCAACAACGCCACCACCAGATAACCAATACCCAGCAACGGAAGGTGCAACTTCAACCAGACCGGCGGGTTGTGGGGGCGGCGTTGGCCTGTGGGCAAACGACGTTGGCGTTGACGGCGATGCACCAGCCAGGCCAGGCTGGCCAGGCCACCCACTGCCACCAGCAACGCCAGCAGCACCAGGGAGGCCGCTGCCCCCAACGCCTGTTGCTCGGGGCTGGCATCGGTCAGCCAGTGCCACACCAGCACCGCCAGCGTGGGCGGCGTACCGGGCCCCAGCACAATCGCCATGTCGACCACTGACAAACCATAAGCCAGCACCGCCGCCATGGGCCAGGCCAGACGCGGCAACAGTTGCGGCCACAGCACCGCACGCCAGATTTGCATCCGGCCATAACCCAGGGAACGTGCCACCAGCATCTGGCGCGCCACCGCCTGCTCACCCAGCAACGCCATCAAAATCCACAACAAAAACCAGCTTTCCTTGATGGCCAGCGCCAGCGTCAAGCTCAGGCCCCAGGGATCTTGCACGCTGAGCCAGTCCGGTGGGCTGGTCCAGCCAAACAGTGGCGCCAGCGCGCGTGCCAGCCAGCCCGAAGGGGCCAGCAAAAAGAACAAGCCAACCGCAAATGCTGCATGCGGCACGGACAGCAGCACCGCCAAATGCCGCTGCATTCGGAACCACAAGGCACTGGGGTAGATCAGCATGGCCAGCATGGCAGCGCTGGCAGCCGCCAGCACACTGCCCAGCAACGCTGATGTCAGCGTCGCCTGCAAGGCCTGCGGCCATTGCGGCTCGTGCCAAAGCGCCAGCCAAACCTGGCTGCCCCATGCGGGTGACAAAGCCCAGTAAAGACCGGGCAACACCGGCACAATCACCAGCGCCACCGGCACCGTTGCCAACCAGACGACGTGTGGGTGATGTGCCAAACCGGACAATGCCTGTGACTTGTAGGTCTAGCGGGTGCCGTAACGCTTGAGCCATTCAGACTCCAGCGCCTCGACCCAACTGGCGTGTGGCTCGGCCAGCGTGGGCACATGGCTGGTCAGTGCCCCAGGCGCCTTTTTATGGAAACGGGCCTGCATGGCTGCGGGCAGCTTGGCCGTATTGAGCACAGTGCCATCGCCCCACACAGCAATATCAGCCTTGTGCACCTGTGCCTCTGGCGAGAGCAAAAAGTTGGCCAGCACCTGAGCACCCGCCTTGGCCTTGGCATTGACCGGAATCGCCACAAAATGCACGTTACCAATGGTGCCAGCAGTAAAACCAAAGCTGAAGGCCGTATCAGGCAGCTGGTGGCTGGCAATCAGATTGGCCGCTTCGTTGGGATTGAAGGTAAGTGACAGCCGCAACTCACCGTCGGCAAGCATGCGGTGCATCTCTGCGGCACTGGCCGGAAACGCCTTGCCAGTGCGCCACTGCAGCGGGTGCAACTGATCCAGGAAGGCCCACAGCGGAGCCGTGGCACGGGCAAATGTGGACGCATTGACGGGTTGTTGTAACGCCGCAGGGTCTGGCGTGAGTTCAATCAGGAGCTGCTTGAGAAACGTGGTGCCATGAAAATCTGGCGGCTTGGGGTAGCTCGTGCGGCCAGGGTTAGCCTGGGCAAATCGCAGCCACTGACTGGCTGAATCAGGCGCTGTGGGTGTGGCCTTTTTATCTGCAATAAAGGTCAGCTGGGCGGTGCCCCAGGGTGCCTCGAACCCATCGGTTGGCACTGAAAAGTCACTGCGCACTGGCTTGTTCAAATCCACCGCGCCCCAGTTTGGCAGCGACTCTGCCCAAGGGCCGTAAAGCAAACCGGCATTCTTCAAGTTGCGAAAGTTCTCACCGTTGACCCACAACAGGTCGACCGAGCCGTCATTCAATCGCCCTGCGGCGACTTCAGTCTGCACCCGCTTGACGACATCGGCGGCGTCAGTCACCTTGACATGGCGTACCTCCACGTCATAACGGCGTTTGACCTCTTTGGTGACCCAGTCAATGTAAGCGTTGGTTGCCTCAGCGCCACCCCAGGCGTTGAAATAGACGGTTTGGCCACGCGCCTGCGCCTCAACCGTTGACCAGGCAGCCGGTGTTTGCATTTGCGCTTGTGCGGCAAATGCCAAAACCAGCAAGGGCAGACTGAGAATTTTGTTCATCGGAAAATGCTCCAGCAAATTGAAGGTAGTCGTGCATCAGGGTCGGTTTCTTACATGACCCAAACACAAATTGTCCTGATCATGGCGGCCATCGGGGCCATTATCCAAACAGTTGTCGCAATTGCCTGAACTCGTCCTGCACCCGCTGCACGGTGGCGGGTGACAGGTAGTCTTGCACCCGGGCGCGCACATGGGCGATCAGCGCAGCATCGCTGTGCTGGGTCGACCAGTCCTGACCACCGGGCTGTGACTTGGCGTTTTGGTCAGATTCACCCAGCCATTGGGCGCACCAGCTGATGGACCACAGCCACATCGCCTCCCGCAGCGGTACCAGCGCCTTCTGGTACGGTGCCGCTGACGGGCCCATGGCGTGTAACCACACCTGGTAAGCCTGCGCCACCTGGGCCGTGCTGAGTTCAAAAGCACTGTCCACGTCCCAAGTGGTAGAGGTATAGAGCGTGGCGTGCGCCAAATCCAGCGGCGGCAGGCTGTAGCGCATTTTTTCCAGATCCACCAGCACGGCCTGGCCGCTCGGACGGATGATGAAGTTGCCGGGATGGGCATCAAAGGCGATCAATGTCCGTGGCAGTCCGGCGCAACAAGTGGGCAACTCTGTCCGCACAGCTTGCAGGCGCGCGCTGACGCATTGGCGCGTCTGTGCCGCAATGGCGGGGTGGCTCAGGTGAACTGACTGCGCCAGGATCAAGTCGATCAGCCCCCTGGCTGGCGCAAGCTCATCAAGCAAAGGCGTACGCGCGCTGGCGGTCGGCAAAGGCAAGCTGTGCAGCGCTGCCAGGCTGTGCATGACCGCATGGGTGACGTGCTGGGCGTGAACGACTGTGCCAGTGATCTCTTCCACCAACAAAGCACCCCACGGCAAACCGTCGTCAGGCGGCAGGGTCAGGTGCAAACGGGGGGTGTGTCCGCTTGGGTGGGCACGCTCAAAACACGCCGCTTCGTAGGCCAGGTTGCGCACCGGATCCAGGCCCATCTGACTTTGTTTGGGCAAGCGCGCCACCAGAGCGTGCCCCAACCAGCGCGCATGCCAATGCGCCAAGCCCTTGTCGGGCATCAGCATCAGTTGCTCGGGTTGGCCGGTTTGCGCAGACAGACGCGCTTGCAGGGTCTGCAATGCGGTCGTCATCAAGAGGTGTGTTTGCATTGGTCATCACAAAATGAATACTATTAATAATATAGCTGCATGCGCTTATTAAATAAGGGCTATAGCATGTTTTTATGTAAATTTTTCTGCAAAAACAGGGGCAACTGTTGCAAGTCGGCTGGCTCGTCGATGTCGTGCAGCACGGGGCCTTGCCAGACGCGCAAGCCTTGCGCGGCCAGGCGTTGCAGGGTTTGAGTGGCGACGACCGGGGTGCTCCAGGGCATATCGGTAAAGATGGACGGGCATGGTGCCTTCAGGCCAAGCAGTACATAGCCACCATCACAGGCACCCAGCAACACTGCGTCATGGTGCCGCAATGCCTGCGCGGCTTGCTTCAGGTGCTGCGCGGTCAGATCAGGGCAGTCGGTACCAATGAGGAGCACGGCTTGTTGCTGTTCGAGCGTGACGCGTGTCACTGCACGCGCCATACGCTGACCCAGGTCACCCTCCCCCTGCGCACTGCACAGAACGCTCACGGGAATGTCAACGCCTTGCCAGGCCGCATCATTTGGCGCAGGACTCATGCACAACTCTACCGCCTCAAGCCCAGCAGCCAGTGCAGTTTGCAGCGTCTGCGCCAGCATCTGCCGTGCAAGCATGGCAGCCCCTGCGGGCCCCAGTACCGGAATCAGCCGTGTTTTGACCCGACCAGGCTGTGGTGCCTTGGCCAATACCAGTACCCGCGTTGGTAGTGCGACGGAGTCAGACGCTGTCATCGGTACCACGCCGCCAGTCGGCTGGGTGAAACGCCCAACCTATACGCCAGGCGCATGCACCACATCAAGCCAATGGTGCGCCACACACCGCGACTCTCCCAACGCCGCCCCGAGGTACGAACCTGTGCGCGCAAGCACGCAGGCGCAGACTGTTGACGCAAACGGCTTGACATTTCAATGTCTTCCATCAGCGCCTGATCGGCAAAGCCCCCGGCCTGATCAAACGCGGCACGGGTCATGAACAAGGCCTGGTCGCCAGTGGCTATGCCGGTGTAGCGTGATCGCCAGTTCATCAACATGGCAACCACCCGCAACCAGGGCGACTGCCCCTCAATCTGGACATCAAAACGCCCCCACACGGCGCCACGCCTGCCCAGCGCGTTGGCAATCAACGCATCGGCATCAGGAGGCAAGTAGGTATCAGCGTGCAGGAACAAGAGCACATCTGCCGTGGCTAGGCGTGCGCCCGCGTTCATTTGTGCGGCGCGCCCGGTTGCCGCCACCGTCGCTGTGGCGGCATGGTTGTCGCAGAACGCCTGCGCCAGCGCCAGCGTGTCATCGGTGCTGCCGCCATCGACCACAATCAGTTCAACACCCCGATGCAGCAAGGGCGCCAGTGCGGATAACACAGCATCCAGGCTACCGGCCTCGTTGCGCACCGGCATGACGATGCTCAGCGCGGGACGAACCCTGTCTTCCTGGCTTTGGAGAATGGGCATAGCCACACCAAGCCCACGCCCGATATGTCAGTATTTCAACCGCGCGTAATACGTCTTCTGCGCCGCCTCACGGGCCTGGCGCAGGGTGGTGATGCCCATGGCTTGCAGCAAAGGCAGCAGGCGCAGCCAGACTTCTGCCGTCACGAAGGCGTCGCCCAAAGCAGTGTGGCGACCCAGCACGGTGATGTTGAAGCGCTCGGCAATGGCTTCCAGCCGGTGTGATTCCTGCGCCGGGTGCACTACGGCGGAGAGCAGCAGGGTGTCAAGCACCGGGTGGTTGAACACCAGGCCGGTGTGGCGCTCTTGCAGCTGCAAAAACTTCATGTCAAACGCTGCGTTGTGAGCCACCAGCACGGTGTCTTGCGCAAAGCTGTAAAAAGCCGGCAACACCTCGGCGATGAGGGGTTTGCCCTTGACCATGTCCTGCGTGATCCCGTGGATCGGGACCGTGGCCGCTGGAATCAGCCGGCCAGGGTTGACCAGTTGCTCAAAACTTTCCTGGCGCAACAACTTGCCGTTGACAATACGCGCCGCGCCGATCTGGATGATTTCATCACCTTCAGACGGGTTAAGCCCAGTGGTCTCAGTGTCAAACACGGTAAAAGACAACTCGCTGAGCAGTCGGTCTTCCAGCGCATGGGTTTGTTCGGTGCTCTGAAACAGATCAAAGTCGTAAAACTCGGGCCGGCTGTCATTTTGCAGAATCTGGGTGGCCTCCAACTGCTCCTGCACACTGGCCATGGGCAGCAAAAACCTGAAAAATGCCTCGTGGCGCACACGCTCACGTTCAAACCACATCTCGCCACCATGGCGTTCCACCACATCGCGCACGGTGAGTGGCGTGCTCTCGTTGCCAAAACGCATGCTGTCCATTTCCCAGCTCATCACGGTTTCAGTGCTCATGGCCTGGCCGGTCCAGATCAGGTCAAGCTGGGCACGGTTGCCAGAGGCCTTGAGTCGCAGCCGGAAAAACTTGATGTCGAATTCTTCCACCAACCGCATCGCAAGGTAGTCCAGCGCCTGCGTCAGGCTGAAGCTGTCCACCTTGAGCCAGATGGACGCATCGAGATTTTCCAGCGTGACGCTGCGCTGGCTGCGCGCTTCAATGCGGCGCTGGGTCGCCAGCAGCACGTCGGCACCCATCATTTCCTCCATCGGCCAACGTGCTTTCAAACCTTGCGTGGCCTTTTGGGTCATGTCGGTGATGCGCCCGCTCATGCTTTGCACCTCTTCACGCACCACGGCCAGAAAACGCTCGCGCATGGGCGCCTCCAGGTCCGGGTAGGCCAGCATGTCCACCGCCGCCTGAATATTCGCCAGTGACGAGCGGCTGCCCTCGGTCAGGCTGTGCAGCAACTGGTCACGCAGGTGCTCTTCTTCAAAAGCGCGCGTCACGTTCTCAAGCATCAGCACAAAACCACTGATCTCGGTGGCGTTGCCCGCGGCGTCCACATTTCGCACCGGTGCCATCTGCACCTTGAGCAATTGCCCGGCCTGCGTGGTGGTGACAAACTGGGCCGACGGGCTGCCGGCACCCCGGCTGATGCGCTGCTGAATGCTTTCCAGCGCATGCGCCACCAGCTGCCGGTCAAACACCGCATAAATCGAGCGCCCGATGCCCACCAGCTCGGCTCCGCTGGCCAATGTAGGTGCCACCGAGAGTGTCTTGAACTGCAGGCGCGCTCGGGTGTTGTAGAGAATGATGCGGCCATCCAGGTTACACACCACCACGCTTTGGGTCAGCTCTGCCATCAGCGCAGCCAGTCGGTTTTTTTCCAGCTGAATACCCTGACTGGCCTGGGCAATTTGAGCCTCCACGTCTTCGCGCAAGGTGTCGCGCTGAGATGCCAGCTGAAAAATCACATCGGCCAGCGCCTTGGTCTCCTTGGTGCCCTGGTGGTCCATGGGCGCGGCTTTGGGTGCCGCCAGCAGCACCTGGGTTTGCTCCACCAGACGAGCCGGGGCAGAGGCGTAGCGCCTGAACAGCCAGCGCAGCGTGGCCCCGATGGCCAGCAGTCCAAACACCCAGGTCATGCCAATCAGCACAAAGCGGGGTGCCAGTTGCTCGGCCACCAAAGCGCGTTGTTCAGGAGCCAGGGTGGAGGCAATCAGGCCGATGGTGACTAGCAACCAGACCAGCGTGGCCAAGCCAATTACACCAATGGCAAAAACCAGTCGACGGTCCAGTTTCATTGGCCTTGACCCAGCATGTCTGCCACTTTTTGTGCCAGATCGCGGGTGGAAAAAGGCTTGGTCATGTAGGCGTCGGCCCCAAGTGCTGTGCCTTTGGCCAGGTCGGTGTCACGCCCCTTGGCAGTCAGCATCAGGATTTTGACGCCTTTCAAGGCATCGTTGGCGCGCACTTCCTGGCACACCTCAAAGCCTGTCTTCTTGGGCATCATCACATCCAGCAGCACCAGGTCGGGCAACTCGCGCGCAATCATGTCCAGCGCTTCTTGGCCGTCACGCGCGATGATCACGGTGTAGCCTTCACGCTTGAGCAGGTACTCCAGTGAAATAACGATGTTTGGCTCGTCGTCAGCCACCAGTATTTTTTGGTTCATGTCGGTCTCCTCATTTATTTTTTATTGGGCAGATAAAAGCAAAACGCCGCCCCCTGCCCCGGGCTTGACTCCAGCCACAAGCGCCCGCCAAAGTGTTCCACAATCTGGCGGCTGATTGGCAGGCCCAAGCCGGTGCCCTGCGGTCGGTTTGTTGCATCACCGCCCTGGCGGAATTTTTCAAAAATCAAGGCTTGCTGTTCAGCACTCACACCGGGGCCATTGTCAGTCACCCGCACGGTCACGCCGGCATCGTCACCGCCCAGGCTTACACCAACCCGACCACCCGGCACCGGCACAAACTTGGCGGCGTTTGACAGCAAATTCAGCATCACCTGCATCAGCCGGTCCGGGTCGGCCAACAGCACCAGCGGTTGCTCGGGCAGGCTCTGCGTGACCTGGGTCTGGCGTTCCTTGAACATCTCGGCGGTGGTGGCCATGGCTTGCTGCACCAGAGCACACAGGTCAACTTCCTCGGTGTGCCACTCGGCATGGCCAGATTCAATCTTGGCCATGTCCAGCACCTGATTCACCAGGCGTGACAGGCGCTCGGTTTCACTCACAATGATCTCGGTGAACTGTTGGCGTTGCGCCAGTTCCATTTGCTGGTCATCACGCATCAACTCCGCCAGCGCCCTGATCGATGTCAACGGCGTGCGCAACTCATGCGTCACCGACGACATGAAATCATCCTTCAGGCGGTCCAGGCTCTTGAGTTGCTCGTTTGCGGCGCGCAACTCTGCCGTGGCACGCTCCAGCGAGGCTGATTTTTCTTCCAGCTCCTGGGAATGCGCGCGTAGCTGTGAGGTTTCATCAAGAATGCGCAACACATCGTCTGGCGTCAGGGTTTCTTCCTCAACACTGCTGGCCACCAACACCCGGGCCGAGGCGCTGCCAACCGCACCTGCCAACTGCGTTTCAACAAAATGCACCAAGCCTGCATCAGGCGCAATGGCCGTCATGCCATTGGCACCGACCCGGCGCGCATACCCCTCAAACAACTGGCGCGCCCGCTCCACCCCCAAATAACGCCCGCACAGACGCAGCAAATCAGGCACAGTGGCACGGCCGCGCCAAAACACCGGGCGCGCCGTGGTGGTGCGCTCAAACACATCCACAAACAGCAGCGCCTGGCTGGCTTCCTGCCCCGAAGGTGAGCGCCACAAGGACAAGCCCACATACGCGCCAATGTTGGCCAGCAGACTCCAAAACAGCGAATGCGTCAGGTTGTCAAGCCCTTGCAGGCCAAACAGGTGCTCAGGCCGCAGCCAGGCTATGCCCCCCAAACCCTGTGTCAAAAAAACATCGCTGAGCCAGCCAGACTTGGCCAATGAGGGCAGCATCAGGGTGTAACCCCACATGACAAAGCCCGCCAGCAGCCCGACCAGCGCGCCCAGGCGGGTGGCGCCTTTCCAGTACAGCCCGCCCAGCACCGCCGGGGCAAACTGGGCCACCGCCGCAAAACTGATCAGCCCAATACTCACCAGCGCGTAGGCCTCACCCGCCAGATGAAAATACACATAACCCAGCACCAGCACCACCAAAATGGCAGCGCGGCGAATGTTCAACAACACACGCGTCAAATCTTGCCCCGACGCCGACCTGAAATGGGCCGTGCGCAACAGCAGCGGCATCACCAGCTCATTGCACACCATCGTCGACACCGCAATGGTCTCCACAATTACCATACCGGTCGCCGCCGACAGGCCCCCAATGAACGCAAACAAGGCCAGCGCCGGTTGCCCGGCTGCCAACGGCAGCGACAGCACAAAGTTGTCTGCATTGAGCTTGGCACCATCAAAGTACAACAAGCCGCCCAAGGCAATCGGCAACACAAACAAATTGATGGCCAGCAGGTACAGCGGAAAGACCCAGACGGCGCGGCGCAAATGGCTCTCGCGCACGTTCTCCACCACCATCACCTGAAACTGGCGCGGCAAAAAGACCACCGAGAGCATCGACAGCAGCGTCATGGCAAACCATTGCGTCCAGGCAAAGCTGCGACCTTGTTCCAGCCGCAACAACTTGGCCAGCTCTGGCACCGCCTGCGCCCGCGAAAACAGGTCGGTCAGGCCATTGAACATGCCGTACACCACAAACAGGCCCACGGCCAAAAAGGCAATCAACTTGACCACCGATTCAAACGCTATTGCCGCCACCATGCCTTCATGGCGCTCGGCTGAATCCAGGTGCCGCGCACCAAACACCATGGTGAAGCCCGCCAATGCCAAGGCCATGTAAAAGGTACTGTCTTGCGTCCAGTGCGCTTGAGCGGGCAACTCGGTCAGGGAACTTGCTGTCAACAAACCATACCCCGCAGACACCGCCTTGAGCTGCAGCGCAATATAGGGCACGATGCCCACCACCGCGATCAAGGTCACCAGGCCAGCCAGCAACGGGCTCTTGCCGTAGCGGCTGCCAATAAAGTCGGCAATGGAGGTGATGCGGTAGGTCTTGGCAATACGAATCATCTTGCGCACCACCAACCAACCCATCACCATGGCCAGTGTGGGCCCCAGGTAAATCGGCAAAAACCAGATGCCCCCCGAGGCCGCGCGCCCGACACTGCCAAAATAAGTCCAGGCGGTGCAGTAAACCGCCAGCGACAAGGCATAGGTCCAGGGGTTGGCAATGATGGAGCGGCCTTGGGCGGCGCGCCAGTCGCCAAAACTCGCCACGGCAAACAGCAGCAGCAGGTAAACAAAAGAAGCACCTATGACCAGCGCGGGTGATAACACGGCTAGTCGTCCTTGTCGAGCGTGGTGTGGCGCTCCATCAGCCAGGCCAGCGCCACAATCAACAGAAGCCAAAGCGCCAACAGGGCCGCAGGAAGCAAGGGCACCCCCAACACCGTGGCCTCAATGTCCCACAAGCCCAGCAAGGGAAAATTAAGCAGCAACCAAGCGCAAAAAAACAGGGCAACCAGGCGTTGGGTGGTCAGGCTGTTTTTCATGGCCGTATTTGAAATTCGAAGCTGTCGACCGCGTCAGGCCTTGCCTTTGAGCCAACTGGCATGGGCGTGCCGACTGAGCGCAAAACTCCCAATGAACTTGCACCAGATGGTGCTGCCGGCAATGGCGCTCCAGGTGCTGTACTCCCAGTAACCCGCCAGCACGGCCACGATCACACACACAATCACTACCCCGGCCACCAGATTGATGGCCATTTCAAAAGGCGCAAATTTCTCGGGATTCGGTGGTGCCTCGCCACGCTTGATACCCACCTCAGAAAAATCCCGGTACGCCACGATGCGCCAGGCCCGGCGCAGCCAGACAAAGCTGATCGGGAACAGCGCCAAAAACAAAATCCACGTCATCGCAACGCTGATATCAAACACCATGCAAAGCTCCGGTTCAAGTAAAAAGCCCTGCCAGTTTGACCGACAGGGCTTTGATTGTCACCCTTGACCCACATTTGCAGGCCAAAGGCAGACTCACAAGATCAAATGGCCCTTAGTGGGAACCGTCCACCAGCTTGGAGCCGCGCGGAATACGCACTGATTCCACCATGGCCTGAATGTGTGCGGGTGGCTCGGGTGTGACCTTGTCCACAGCATAAGCTACGGCAAAGTTAACCAGCGCGCCAATCGCACCAAAGGCTTCCGGCGTGATGCCAAAGAAGGAATTGGCACCACCAATCAAAGGCAGGAAGTCGGTGCCCTTGATGAAGAAGATGCCTTTGTGTGCAAACACATAGAACAACGTAACTGCCAGACCAGCCAGCATACCTGCCATGGCGCCTTCTTTGTTCATCTTCTTGCTGAAAATGCCCATCATGATGGCAGGGAACAGCGAGCTGGCCGCAATACCAAAGGCCAAGGCCACAGTGCCCGCCGCGAACCCAGGCGGGTTCAGACCCAGCCAACCCGAGATCACAATGGCCACCGCCATGGCAATCTTGCCTGCCAGCAGCTCGTTTTTCTCGGATATATCAGGCACAAACTGGTTCTTGATCAGGTCATGCGACACCGCAGCAGAAATGGCCATCAGCAAACCAGCTGCAGTGGACAGCGCAGCGGCCAAACCACCGGCAGCCACCAAGCCAATCACCCAGTTAGGTAGCAGTGCAATTTCCGGATTGGCCAGCACAATGATGTCGGCATTCACAGTCAGCTCGTTACCCTTCCAGCCAGCAGCTGTTGCTTTGGCAACGGCTGCTTCGTTCTTGGACTTGTCGTTGTAGTACTGAATGCGGCCATCGCCGTTTTTGTCTTCAAACTTCAGCAGGCCGGTTTTTTCCCAACGCTTCATCCAGTCAGGACGTGTTTCAGCTTGAATGCTGGCCTCAGGTGCATACAGGTCGCCACCTTTTGCCACAGCAGTGTTCACAGTGGAGTGCAGGTTCAGCTTGGCCATGGCAGCCACAGCAGGTGCCGTGGTGTACAAAATGGCAATGAACACCAGCGCCCAACCAGCAGATGAACGTGCGTCTTTCACCGTGGGCACGGTAAAAAATCGCATGATCACGTGCGGCAGGCCCGCCGTACCAATCATCAAGGACAAGGTGTAGACAAACATGTTCAGCGTGCTGCCTGCCGTGGTAGTGGTGTATTTACCAAAACCAAGGTCAGTCACCACCGAGTCAAGTTTGGCGAGCAAAGTCACATCGGTACCTGTCAGTGTGCTACCCAGACCCAGCTGCGGCAGGAAGTTGCCCGTGAGTTGTAATGAGATGAAGATGGCTGGAATGGTGTAAGCCAAAATCAACACAATGTACTGCGCCACCTGGGTGTAGGTAATGCCTTTCATGCCGCCAAACACGGCATACAAAAACACAATGCCCATACCCACATAAATACCCACTTCACTTGACACACCCAAAAACCGCGAGAACGCCACGCCCACACCGGTCATCTGACCAATGATGTAGGTCAGTGAGGCGGTCAACAGGCAGATCACGGCGATCAGCGACGCGCCTTTGGAGTAGAAACGGTCACCAATGAACTGTGGCACAGTGAACTTGCCAAACTTGCGCAGGTACGGTGCCAGCAACATGGCCAGCAGCACGTAGCCGCCGGTCCAGCCCATCAGGAACAGGCCGCCGCCATAACCCATGTTGGCAATCAAGCCTGCCATGGAAATAAAGGAGGCTGCCGACATCCAGTCGGCGCCGGTTGCCATACCGTTCAGCACAGGGTGAACCGCTCCACCCGCAGAATAAAACTCACTGGTAGACCCGGCACGTGCCCAAATGGCAATACCGATGTAGAGCGAAAAGCTCAAGCCCACCATGATGTAGATTGTGGTTTGAAGATCCATGTCTTAGTCCTCAGTCTTCATGAACATCAAACTTGATGTCCAGGTTGTTCATGCGCCAGGCGTAGTAAAAGATCTGCGCCACAAAGAAGTAAATGGCGCCCTGGTGTGCAAACCAGAAGCCCAGCGGGTAACCACCCAGGTGGAACTGGTTGAAAAAGTCAACAAACAAAATACCCGCCCCGAAAGACACCAAAAACCAGAGGATCAGCACATTCCTCAAAAGTTTGATGGTTTCTTTCCAGTAGGCAGAACTATCGTAGTCATGCTTCATGAAGTCTCCTCAATTTAATACGAAATTGAGCGGCAAACCTGCCGCCCTCTTACACCGCCCATGTTGTTTCCAAGCGTTTGCAACACCGAATGTCTTAGTCTTTGCTTACAGTATTCTGATGTTTTGTTTGACCGAACTTCAAAGCTAGGGTAAACACTGAGACACGATTGCAACCATGCAACTGAACGGGTCAGCGATGGGTAAGAACCGTCACTTAGCCTCACTCTGGTCGCAACTTACCGGAGATTTTTTATGCAAGACGATTTGATACAGCGGGTTGTCAACAACCCGCAATACCAGGAGCTCAAGCGCAAGCGAAGCAGCTTTGGCTGGACCCTCACCTGGGCCATGATGATCGTGTATTACGGTTTCATCTTGCTTGTGGCTTTCAACAAAGAGTTCCTGTCTCAAAGGCTGGGCGAAGGCGTTATCACGGTTGGCGTGCCAATCGGTTTTGGCGTGATCGTGTTCACTATCATCATTACCATCATTTATGTGCGTCGCGCCAACAGCGAATATGACGACCTGACTGCCGCCATCACCAAGGCGGTGCTGAAATGAACATGAAAAATACAACTAAAAGCGCGCTTGCGCTGATCTCGTTGCTCGCGGTGTCATCCGGCGCTTTTGCTGCCGGTGCTGATCTGGGCCAGTCCGTCAAGCAACCCACCAACTGGGTGGCCATTGGCATGTTTGCGGGCTTTGTGATCTTCACGCTGTTCATTACCAAGTGGGCTGCTGCCAAGACCAAGTCTGCCGCTGACTTCTACACCGGCGGTGGTGGCATCACCGGCTTCCAGAATGGTTTGGCCATTGCGGGCGACTACATGTCTGCCGCATCTTTCCTGGGTATTTCCGCAGCTGTGATGGCCAGCGGTTTTGACGGTTTGATCTTCTCCATCGGTTTCCTGGTGGGCTGGCCTGTCATTACCTTCCTGATGGCTGAGCGCCTGCGTAACCTGGGCAAGTTCACTTTTGCCGACGTGGCCGCTTTCCGCTTCGAGCAAAAACCCATCCGTATTTTTGCGGCGTCGGGCACGCTGGTGGTGGTGGCTTTCTATCTGATCGCTCAGATGGTGGGTGCGGGACAGCTGATCAAGCTGCTGTTTGGTCTGGAGTACTACATGGCGGTGATCATTGTGGGCGCGCTCATGATGGTTTACGTGTTGTTTGGCGGCATGACGGCCACCACCTGGGTGCAGATCATCAAGGCGTGTTTGCTGCTCGGTGGTGCCACCTTCATGTCTCTTGCCGTGTTGTGGAAATTTGGTTTCAGCTTTGAGTCCATGTTTGCCTCGGCTGTGCAAATCAAGACCGACCTGGCCTTGAAAGACGGCAAGATTGCTGAAGTAGCAGCTGCGGCTGGTCAGTCCATCATGGGCCCGGGCAACTTTGTGAAAGACCCAATCTCTGCCATCAGCTTCGGTATGGCACTGATGTTCGGTACCGCTGGTTTGCCACACATCCTGATGCGCTTCTTCACAGTGCCAAGTGCAAAAGCTGCACGTAGCTCGGTGATGTGGGCCACCGGCTGGATTGGCTACTTCTACCTGCTGACCTTCATCATTGGTTTTGGCGCGATCAGCTTTGTGCTGACCAACCCCGAGTTCCTTGACCCGGTCAAGGGTGGCCTGCGCGGCGGCGGCAACATGGCCGCTATCCACCTGTCCAACGCTGTGGGCGGCAACGTGTTCCTGGGCTTCATCTCGGCCGTGGCCTTTGCGACCATTCTGGCCGTGGTGGCTGGTTTGACGCTGTCTGGTGCCTCTGCCGTGTCTCACGACATTTACGCCACTGTGATCAAAAAAGGCGCAGCCAACAGCGCCGACGAGTTGCGTATTTCCAAAATCACCACCATCTGCCTTGGCATTTTGGCGGTGACATTGGGCATTTTGTTCGAAAAGCAAAACATCGCCTTCATGGTGTCCTTGGCCTTCGCGATTGCTGCGTCTGCCAACTTCCCCGTGTTGTTCATGAGTGTGCTGTGGAAAGACTGCACCACCCGGGGCGCCTTGGTAGGTGGCTTCTTGGGCCTGATCTCATCGGTCGCCTTGACCGTGGTGTCGCCTTCGGTGTGGGAAGTCACGCTGGGTAACCCCAAAGGCTCGGCCTTGTTCCCGTACGCCTCTCCAGCCCTGTTCTCCATGACCATCGGCTTTGTGGGCATCTGGTTGTTCTCCATCATGGACAACAGCGCCCGTGCCAAGAAAGACCGTGACGGCTTCCTGGCGCAACAAGTGCGCTCTGAAACCGGCATTGGTGCGGACGGCGCATCTGGCCATTGATGACTTGCGAATCGCACCGTTAGGACCCTGTCCTGCGGCGCGATAAACTCAAAGGGGCTGCAGGCGTAACGTCTGCAGCCCCTTTTTTTTCGAGAAACTTGCTGTGTCAGACGATTTTTTATTTGAATCCGCACCCTTTAACGCATTGACGGCGCCGCAGACCACGCTGCTGCGCGAGGTCGCCGTCACCGTCCCCTGCGCCGCAGGCACACCCCTGTTGCTGCCCAATGTGTTGCCAGAGCACCTGTGGGTCATCGAAAGTGGCCATGCACAAATTGAAGAAGACGGGCATGTGCACATCCTGGGCCCACACGAGGCATTTGGCTGGCGTGCGCTGCTGACCGGGCGAAACCATGCCGCCGTGACGGCACTGGACGAAGTCCAAGCCTGGCAGTTGCCCAAAGCCACCCTGCTGACACTGTTGGGTGACAACGCTCATTTCAGCGCCAATGTCTTCGCCGAAGTGGCCCGTAACCTGGCCAGTGATGAGGACATTGACCACAACCGCGAAATGATGTCGCTGCTGCTGGTGCGCGTGAAAGACGCCTACCTGCAAACACCCGTCTATGTGGACGGGCAGCTTGACCTGGTGTCAGTTTGCCGACGCCTGTCGGAACACAAAACCAGCAATGCCCTGGTGCGCGATGTGCAGGACGGCGTCGAGCGCATTGGCATGTTCACCACCACTGACCTGCGTGATGCCTTGCAAAAACCAATAGCACCTAACGCAATGGCAGTAAGGGATGTGGCCCGATTTGATCTGATTTCAATACACCCAGAGGCCGAACTGTTTGAAGCCCTGCTGACCATGCTGCGCCACCGCGTGCACCGGGTGCTGGTGAAAGAGGGCGACAACGTCTTGGGTGTCCTGAGCCAGCTAGACCTGATGAGTTTCATGTCCAACCACTCGCACCTGATCACTTTGCAGGTGGAGCAAGCCCACACCGTGGCAGAGCTTAGGGAAGCCGCCCTGCAGGTGGATGAATCCATCAAACTGCTGCAGCGCGGCGGCATGCGCATTGAGATCATCTCCAGACTGGTGAGTGAGCTCAACAGCCAGATATTTTCCCGCCTGTGGGCGCTGCTGGCACCCGCTGATCTGGTGCAGAACAGCTGCCTGCTGGTGATGGGCAGCGAGGGCCGTGGCGAACAGATCCTAAAAACCGACCAGGACAACGCGCTGATCCTGCGCGATGACTTTGACCATCGCAACCTGGAAGACATCACCCGCCAATTCAGTGATGCGCTGCTCTCGTTTGGTTACCCGCCCTGCCCCGGCAACATCATGGTGACCAACCCGCTGTGGCGCAAAAGCCTTGGCAATTTCAGGAAGACCATCGGCCAGTGGCTGTTTGGTGCCGACCCCGATGGCAAGATGAACCTGGCGATTTTCATGGATGCCCGCGTGGTGGCGGGTGATGCCGCCCTGCTGCTGAATGTGCGCGAATTTGCCTTGAACATGGCGATTGGCAGCGACACCTTCATTGCCCGCCTGGCCAGTGCGATTGACCAGTTTCAGGAACCCAATAGCGGCTGGTGGCAGCGCCTACCCCTGCTGCAAAGCCGCGAACCTCAAACCTTCGACCTGAAGAAAATTGGCACCTTTCCGATCGTGCATGGCGCGCGCGCCCTGGCGCTGCAATACCGCCTGACGGCACTGGGCACGGTCGAGCGCTTGCAGACCCTCACCAACCAGCAGCTGCTGCCAGCCCCACTGGTGCGTGACCTGATTGAAACCCTGCACATGCTGATGGCCCTGAAGCTGCGCAACAACCTGCGCCAGCTCTCTTTGGGTCAAGTCATCAGCAACCTGGTGGAACTGAGCAGCCTGGGCACCCTGGACCGCGACCAACTCACCGACGCCTTGGGCATCATCCGCCAGTTCAAGCAGTTTTTGCGGCACCATTACCGGCTGGAATCTTGAGAAATCATTCAGCTTTGTTCACACACTGTGCATCCACGCCGTGGCTCAGAAAATGCGCCACAAACTGACGGTCAAAGGTGTCAATGTGATCCTTCAGCCACAATGAGATGAAGGTCGCCAAGTCTTCTGACACATCCAGGTCTTGTGCGCGTTGCCTGAATTGGCCGAGCTGATGCGCCAGGCGCCGATGTTCCGTGACATGGGCGGCGATCTCTGGAAAGGTGAGAAGCCGCATCAGACTCTCTTCCACAGCGAAATGGATCCGGATCTCGATGTCAAGTTCGGCCAGGATTGCATTGACCGCATAGCCGTACTTCTTGTCGCTTGACTGCCGCAGACGCACCATCAGTGCATACAGTCGGCTGTGTTGCCCGTCAATTTCGGCAATGCCAATCTCGAATTCAACGGGCATTAGCGTGGCGTATGGATTGATCATAAATTCCGGTGGTCAAGACATGAGAAACAAGTGTAGGGAGAAATGATGAAAAAGAACAGACTCCGGCCCTTGATATAAAAAGACGGATAGCTATTGTTTTAGGCAGTCACCTGCGCAAACCCTTGCAGCACGTTGACCGTGTTCACCCCAACCTCGGCCACCGCATACCCCCCTTCATACACGAACACCGTGGGCAGCGCGGCAAGGGCGAGGTCAGCGCCGACCTGCAGGTAGTCTGCGGTCTGCAGCGTGAAACCAGAGATCGGGTCTCCCGCAAAAGTGTCGAGTCCCAGCGACACCACCAGGGCCTGCGCGCCAAAAGCCCGGATCTTATGCAAGGCCTGCCCCAAGGCCGCACGCCAGGCCGCAAAGCCGGTGCCGCGCGGCAGCGGAAAATTACAATTGAAGCCATGCCCGGCACCCACACCAAGCTCGTCTGCATAACCCAGATAAAACGGGTACTCGGTGTGCGGGTCGCCATGAATGCTGGTAAAAAACACGTCAGGCCGGTCATAAAAAATGGCTTGTGTGCCGTTGCCGTGGTGGTAGTCAATGTCCAGCACCGCCACACGCCCAAAACCCTGCGCGCGCAGATGTTGGGCCGCCAGAGCGGCGTTGTTCAAGAAACAGTAGCCACCAAAGAAATCCGCCCCGGCGTGATGACCAGGCGGGCGGGTCAACACAAACGCACTGTGGGCGCCCTGCACCAGCGCTTGTGCCGCGCTCAAGGCACAGTCGGCACCAGCCCGTGCCGCGGCCCAGGTACCAGACGTCAGCGGCGTGCCCGCATCCATCGAAAACAGCCCCATGCGCGCAGAAAAATTGGCCGGCAACACGTCTGAGCGTAGGGTGCGCACTGGCCAGACCGAGGGCAATGCGTCGCGCGCTGCATTGGCGGCGTCCAGCGCCGCCCACTCATCCCAGGCGTGCGCCAAAAAATCAAGGTAACGCGAACTGTGAACGCTGGTCAAAGTGCTGTCGTCAAACCTTTGCGGTGCCAGCACCGGCCCGAGCGGGCGGCGCTGCAACTCGGCCAACACATGGTCGACACGCGCCGGCACTTCAAAACACGGCACCAGTTCGCCACGAAACATTTCCATCTTGCCCTGGTGTTGGGCGTGCAAGTGGTTGTAAAAGGTCTTCATGATTTTGGATTGTCGCCCTGCTGAATGGTCGCCATATGACGACGGAAACTACCCCAAGGTGGCCTGTGCCAGCAGCCGCCCCTGGGTATCCACAATGACGCCCTGGCCCATCGCTGGCGCGGTTTGGGTGAGTGCACTGATGTTGACCTGGTGCGTGACCCACACCTCAAACTGCCCAGGCTTGACCAGTTTGAGTGCGCCGCGCAACGTGTCGGTCTGATCCAGCAAGGGCAGGCGGTCGCCAAACACAGAATTGAGCGCAGACCACACCTGAACCTGCCCAAATGCAAGCCGGGCGGTGTCCTGGCAGCGGCACCAGGCGCTGGCGCGCACGGAGGCAGGTGCCAGCGCGTGTTGCCTGAACCACAGGCCAATGCGCTGCGCCTGCGTGCGACCAACCTCGCTCAGGTTACGCTGGGTGCTGCACACAGTGAGTTTGAAGCCGGGTGGGTCACCAATGCCGGGGTCGGTCGCCGCATGGCGCAACAACAGCACACAACCACCGGCACGCAACAGGGCAACCGGGTCACTGGCCGCAACCGCTACAGGAAAGCCCAGCGCCAGCAGGCAGGCCAACACCTCCCGCCGCGACCCATCAGAAGGTCGATGGGCAGTCGGACGCATATGCCTCTTGCTCTTGCTCTTGCTCTTGCGCTCTTGCGCAGCCATACGAGTCAACTGGCTGACAACAATTGCTGACGATGCG
>Ga0136636_10000342_pt1 | contig 22789 bp, 20 predicted proteins | sample AntDrymUQ8522106_2_FD_104653 | JGI IMG/M metagenome (GOLD analysis project Ga0136636, IMG submission 104653) | Polar desert sand microbial communities from Dry Valleys, Antarctica - metaG UQ852 (21.06) | ecosystem: Environmental > Terrestrial > Soil > Desert | place: Antarctica: Dry Valley... | reverse complement strand
TGGTGGGATTTCATATTTTTAAAACATTAGTATTAAGATTCAAGATGTAAGCCTGATTTAAAGGACTTATTTACTGTCTAATTTAATAATTGTTTGCGCAAATTCAAAACATGCCAAAACAGCAGTCATCCGCTATTATTTATTGGTGTAAAATTCCATTTAATTTACAGCTGCCAATGTTAGAATATTTGCAAAGAACAAGCTAATACAACATTATTCTAAAATTATTACTAAAATTTCTTTGAGAGATGGAAAAATTTCAAAAAGACGATTTAGTTCAACAAACTACAAAAATAACTAATTTGCAACGGATTAACATTTTCTTAAACCAAACACTATGAACCCAATAATCGAAGTAGTCCGCCAAGATCTGATTACCCAAAGCAATGAGAAAACCAAACAATCAACTCTACGGTTTTTTAAAGAAGAGATTACTTGCTATGGTGTTAAGTCAGATATTACGCGCCAAATTGGAAAATCATATTATAAACAAATCAAGCACGTATCAAAGGCCGATATTTTCAATTTGTGCGATGAACTTTGGAAATCTGGAAATTTAGAGGAGTCGTTTATTGCTTGCCATTGGTCACATGCAATTAGCAAACAGTTTGTGCCCAAAGACTTTCAGCAACTCGAGCAATGGGTGAAAAACCACATTACCAATTGGGCTTCGTGCGATACGTTTTGTAATCATACCGTTGGTGATTTTATTGAGATGTACCCAACCTTTCTATCGGAACTTAAAAAATGGACACAGTCACCTAATCGCTGGGTGCGCCGTGCTGCAGCGGTTTCGTTAATTGTTCCTGCCAAAAAAGGATTGTTTTTGAACGATGTTTTCGAAATTGCCACAATGCTTTTAACCGATAACGACGATATGGTTCAGAAAGGCTATGGCTGGATGTTAAAAGTAGCAAGTCAAGCTCATCAACAAAAGGTTTTTAATTTTGTTGTTGCCAACAAAGCGGCCATGCCTCGCACTGCTTTGCGCTATGCCATTGAAAAAATGCCAGCTACGATGAAAAAAATTGCTATGTCAAAATAGCTCGATCTACCTCAAGAGATGAGGCCATTAAATTCCTCGAATACTCAATAAAATCAAATGCATACAACACAGATATTCTTCATACTTTGTGCACGCTTAATATTGAAAAAGGAGATTCGAAAAAAGCGATGCCTTATGCGGTTAAACTCTCTGAACTCTATCCAAATAATAAAGAATACTATGATTTGAAGAATTACATTCAGAGTTTAAATTAATTCATTCAAAAATCCAATTATTCCACTCCTAATTCAATTGATACCTTTTCACCAACCCAAAATGGTTGAGTGAGAGGTATTACTTCAATATCTTAACCTTAATGGCACTAGGTCCTTTCTGACCCATTTCAACCTCGTAATTCACTAAATTGCCCTCTTTAATCGGTTCGAGTAAATTATTGGCATGCACAAACACACTCTCTTGAGTTTCAGCATCTTTTATAAATCCATATCCTTTCGCATCGTTGAAAAAAGTGACTGTACCTTTTCTAACTGGATCATCATTTTGAGTTGATTCGCGCTTAGGAATACTCGTGGCAATATCCTCAATATTATTCTTTATTTTGCGCGTAGGATCAGGAGGTGTAGAGCTAATTCGACCATACTCATCCACATAGGCAATCATATCATCTAAACTACTTTTTTTCTCAGTATCGTTTCGAGCAATTCTTTTCTGAACCTTATCTTTTCGCTTCTTTTCTTTCTTATTACGGACTTCCTTTTTGTTGAATGTTTCCTGTGACCTACCCATGAATTAATATTAATTTATTAGTTGTGAATATTTTATAAGTTTAACCGGTTAAATATACGATTTTTTAATTGTCTATTTATATATATCGTTTTTCCTATTTAACGACGCTTTAAAACAAAAGGTCTGCGACCTTTAGGACTAGCAGCACTTTCATTGGTTCGAGCGGGTCTTGAAGATTGTGCTTTTTTCTGAGGCCTACGGTTAGATTTCGAAGGGTTATTAAATGCGTTTTCTAAACTGCCATCAAAAAATGGATGGTCTGACTCAACTGGAATTTTTTGATCTATCAGTTTTTGAATATCTCGCAGATAATCCTTTTCTTCATCATCGCAGAAAGATATTGCAATACCACTGGCACTGGCACGTCCAGTACGACCAATTCGGTGAACGTACGTTTCGGGAATATTTGGCAAATCGTAGTTTATTACCAACGAAAGCTCCTCAACATCAATACCTCGAGCAGCAATATCGGTCGCAATCAGCACATGCATTTCGCCACTTTTAAAGCTGCCAAGTACACGCTGGCGAGCACCCTGAGATTTATTCCCATGAATGGCTTCGGCATTTATATTGGCACGTTGAAGTACTTTCACAATCTTATCGGCGCCGTGTTTGGTGCGAGAAAAAACGAGAGTCGACTTTTTAGGATTATTCTGAAGTAAGTGAATCAGCAAATTAGGCTTATGCTCCTTGTTTACGAAATAAACCTGTTGTCCTACTTTTTCGGCAGTAGCCTGCTCGGGTTTTACCGATACTTTTTCGGGATTGCCCAAAATTTTACGCGATAACTCAACTATTTCAGTTGGCATAGTAGCCGAAAAGAAAAGCGACTGACGCTTAGTTGGCAAAACTGCTATTACCTTACGTATATCGTGAATAAAACCCATATCCAGCATATGATCGGCTTCATCCAAAACAAAATATTCTACATCTTTTAGCGATATAAAACCCTGCTTCATTAAATCTAATAAGCGACCAGGTGTAGCAACCAATATATCAATGCCACTTCTCAAGGCATCGGTTTGTGGCCCTTGTTTAACACCGCCAAAAATAACGGTGTTTTTAATTACCGTGTGTTTCCCATAAACAGAGAAACTCTCACCAATTTGTAGTGCCAGTTCGCGTGTTGGAGTTATTACAAGTGCTCTAATCTTTCGAATTCGATTACTTCTATGTCGATCTGTTTGTAAATGCTGCAGTATGGGTATAGCAAAAGCCGCTGTTTTCCCTGTACCCGTTTGCGCACATCCCAGTAAATCTTTTCCGTTTAATAATAAGGGTATTGATTGTTCCTGTATGGGTGTTGGATTCTTATATCCTTCTTCACTAAGAGCTTTTAAGATGGGCTCTATAATTCCTAATTGTTCAAATGTCATGTAATCTTAATAAAACGTCAAAGGTAGGCTAAATAATCGGATAATTGAGATGTTTCAAATTTATACGAAATTAAATACGTTAAAATTATAAAACGAACCGTTTATTTGGATGAATCGAAAGTTTTCGAAGAGGTGGCAACTAATCGGTTAATCTCTTTCATCTCATCATTGGTTAAATTTCTCCATTTTCCAACTGGGATATCGAGTTTAACATTCATAATTCGTATTCGCTTTAATTTAACAACTTCATAATTAAGATATTCACACATTCGACGAATTTGGCGATTTAATCCCTGGGTGAGAATAATTTTAAAATCAAATTTGCTCAATTGCTCTACATAACATTTTTGAGTTACAGTATCCAAAATTGGAAGACCTCCTCTCATTTTAAGAATAAAATCGCTATTAATATGCTTGTTAACTGTAACTAAATACTCTTTTTCGTGATTATTACTAGCTCGAAGAATTTTATTGACAATATCACCATCACTGGTTAAGAATATCAAACCTTCGCTTGGTTTATCCAACCTTCCAATTGGGAAAATTCGGTTGGGATGTTTAATGTAGTCGATAATATTATTTTTTTCGGCCTTGGTATCAGTGGTGCAAACAATGCCAACAGGCTTATTAAATGCAATGTATATAGGCTTTTCTTTTGGTTCAGTTATCAACTTACCGTCAACTTTTATTTTATCACTAAGAACTACTTTGGTTCCTAATACAGGGAGTTTCCCATTTATTGTTACTCGTCCTTCTTCAATTAGTTTATCTGCCGCTCGGCGAGAACAAAATCCTGCATCGGTCAAATATTTATTAATTCGGATAGGTTCAGCTAGTTTCATAGTACGTTCGTGAGTTGCAAAAGTATGAAACAAAAAACAAATGACAATTGTTAACCCTAAAACATAAATAAAACACTATTGCACATCATGTAATTATGAATACATCAAAAATTTTACGAACTTAAACTTAATTATTGATGAAACCTTAACTCGATGAAAAATAGAACTAACAAAGCCGCCGAAATAGAATTATATAACAATACCTCTATTTCAATTAGTAAAATAATTACGCAATCCTATAGTACATCGTTTTCGATAGCGGTGAGCCTATTACCCAATGAAATGCGTAAAGGAATTTACAGTATATATGGTTTTGTTCGAATTGCTGATGAGATTGTTGATACGTTTCAAGACACCGATCAAGCATTCTTATTATCCAACTTCGAACGCGACTACAAAGATGCTTTGCATTACGGCATTAGCACCAATCCAGTACTCAATGCTTTTGTTAAAACGTTAAATATGTACGATATCCCAACTCATTTAGTTGATTCGTTTTTGGATAGCATGAAGGCTGACTTGAATAAAAGCAAATACGTAAATGTAACCGAACTAAATCAATACATTTATGGATCAGCTGATGTGGTGGGTTTAATGTGCTTGAAAATTTTCGTGAACGGCAACACTGAAATGTATAACGAATTAGAAAAGCCCGCTATGAAATTAGGTTCCGCTTTTCAAAAAGTTAACTTTTTAAGAGACTTAAAGTCTGATTTAGAACAATTAAACCGGACTTATTTCCATCAATTTGATGTGCAAACTTTTAATGAATCAATAAAACAAGAATTAATAACTGATATTGAAAAGGATTTTAAAGAAGCAAGAAAGGGTATAATAAAATTACCTGGCAAATCGAAACTGGCTGTTTTTATTGCTTTTGTTTACTATCGCCATTTGTTGATAATTATTAAAAAAACACCTGCCAAAAAAATTCTTGCAAAACGAATACGGGTTAATGGCCCTAAAAAGCTTTGGCTCATGGGCAATGCTTATTTAAAATATCAGTTTAATATGATTTAGTAACAACAGAAAATATAACCCTATGATTTATTTCGTTCTTGTAATTTTCGCCTATTTATCCATGGAATTAGTGGCTTGGTCGAGTCATAAATATGTTATGCATGGTTTTTTATGGAAATGGCATAAAGATCATCATCGACTGGATAACATGGCATCAACACCTGAAAAAATTGAATCACAGAGGTTTGAAAAAAACGATTTGTTTTTCATAATTTATGCGCTACCTGCTATTGTATTATTAATAATTGGGATATCAGGTAACAACCTCTATTTAATAAGCCTTTCGGTTGGGATTACGCTTTATGGATTAACCTATTTTTTAATCCACGACATGGTTATACATAAGAGATTAAATACCAGTCTGTTTGATAGTTGGAAGAATCGATACTTAAAAGCTATAATTAAAGCGCATTCGGCTCATCACCATGCAAAAACCAAACAGGATTTTCATAATTATGGTTTGCTGGTTTTCTCATTTCGATATTTTAAATAATCCTCATACATGTCGCTATATTCAATAATTTTAATAATCAGTTTGTTATTCCCATTATCTTTAAGTTTTGATAAAAAACTTCAATTCTATAAGCAGTGGAATACCCTTTTCCCAGCTTTATTCGTTGTTGCCTTTTTCTTTATAGCCAGCGATATTGCTTTTACTTACAAAGGAATTTGGGGCTTTAATTCGCAATATCTTTTGGGTGTTGAATTATTTAAATTGCCTATCGAAGAGTGGCTTTTCTTTATTATTATTCCTTATGCCAGTATATTTTTACACGATTCTATTGTACATTATTTCCCTAAATTTCAATTACAAAAGAAAACAACTCAAATTGTAAGCATTGTATTGGTTCTATTATCAATTATTATAATTGTTTTTAATTTTGATAGGATTTATACAGCAACTATCTTCATTGGTTTAGCAACTACGCTATTGTTTACCATATTGTTTAAATCAAAATCGTTATCCTCGTTTTACTTAACTTTTATTGTTATTATTATCCCGTTTTTTGGTGTTAATGCACTATTAACTGGTAGCTATATACATGAAGAGGTGGTTTGGTATAATGCTCAGGAAATAATCGGATTTCGAATTACAACCATCCCAATTGAAGATTTTGCTTATGCATTTGTTCTGATTTTCTTAAATTTATGGGTGCGCGAATTTTTCATATCTAAGCTAAAGAAATAATGCTCAATCAATTCACCACCTTTTTAAATGCCAATCGAATCAAAGTCAATCTTTTTTTTGTGATATTTTATATGGTAGGGTTAGTTGGAATAATAGCTCCCCAAACACAATCATTGTTTATAAATCTCATACCGGGTGCTATACTTCTTAGCACGTTTGCTTTAATATTCTATCATAATTCATCAAATTCAAAGCTTAAAATACTATTCGTTTTCATTACCATTGCGCTTATTAGTTTTTTTGTAGAAGTTATTGGTGTTCGCACCCATCAAATATTTGGTAATTACTATTATGGAAACGGTTTAGGATTTCAGCTTTTAAACACACCTTTATTGATTGGAATAAACTGGATATTTTTGGTTTATACAACCTCATCAATGGTTCAAGCACTCCGAGTTAGTAGAACTTTAAAAATACTAATCCCATCAGTAATGATGCTAATTTATGATTTGGTTTTAGAGCAGGTTGCGCCATTGCTAGATATGTGGCATTGGGAAAACAGTAGTGTTCCATTACAAAACTACCTAGCATGGTTTGTTCTATCTTTAGTTCTTCATTCGATCATTCAAGTTTTCAAAATCTCAATTCATAATAAATTGGCTGCGTTCATCTTTTATTGTCAGTTTTTCTTTTTTCTTAGTTTGATGATCTTTTTAAGTACTTCATTGGAAATAATGTCGTATTTTATTTAGCTAATAGATTCATTAATAGCACAAACGAAAAACAATAAATAGGTCTAAGACCTTAAAACTAATTGGATGATTTTAAAAGCGAAACATCATTTTATAGTTTATCCATTTTTTAAACGCTATGCCGTTTGGAAGATAAAAAAGTGTTTTCATGACGTTAAAATTATTGGCGAATACAAACAATCAGATCAAGCTATTTTATTGTTATCGAATCACATAAGCTGGTGGGATGGATTTTGGGCTATGTATTTAAATGTTAAAGTATTTCATAAAAAATTTCATTTTATGATGCTCGAAGACCAACTGCGGAAACATTGGTTTTTTAACTACACAGGCGGATTCTCAATCAATAAAAAACACAAATCGATACTCGAAACGCTCGCTTATACCTCCGAATTATTAAGCGATTCAAACAACATGATATTAGTTTATCCTCAAGGAGAGATTCAAACTATGCACAACCAAACACTCATTTTCGAAAAAGGACTTGAACGTATTTCTATGCAGTCCAATCACCCAATTCAAATTGTGTTTATGGCTAATTTGGTCGATTATTTTTCGAATCCTAAACCCAGTATTTATATGTACATTAAAACGCTTAATGCACAACAAATTAAACCCAATGAATTACAGTCCGAATACGCTACTTTTTACCAAAATTGTATTCAAAACCAAAAAACGCTAAACAACAACCAATGATTTATTTAGCTGAATTTGTCCTTGGATTTTCGTTACTGCAATTACTCATTGCGTTTATAAATTTATTATTTAGTCAACCACTTATTTATAGCCCAACTAATTCAAAAAAAGTATCGGTGTTAATTCCCGCACGTAACGAGGAGCATAACATTGGCTTGATATTAAGAGATATACAGAATCAAACCTATCAAAACATCGATATCATTGTTTTTGATGATCAATCGGAAGATAACACTTTGAGTGTAATTAAGAGTCATATGCTTTACGACGATCGCATTAAGCTAATTCAATCGAATGAGCTTCCCATGGGTTGGTTGGGAAAGAATTATGGCTGTCATTGTTTAGCATCTGAGGCAGAAGGCGAATTGTTGTTATTTTTAGATGCCGACGTGCGCTTAAATGCGGATGCAATTGAAAAAACAATTGGTTATTTTGATAAGTACCAATTGGATTTGCTGTCAGTGTTTCCAACTCAAATAACCTCATCATGGGGCGAAAGATTGACCATTCCAATTATGAATAGCATTCTGCTTTCGCTGCTGCCACTCATTTTAATTCGAAAATCGAATTTTGCTTCCCTTTCAGCAGCCAATGGTCAATTTATGTTGTTTGATGCAAAAACTTACAAAAAATTGCTTCCACATGAAGTTATGAAATCTCAAAAGGTTGAGGATATAAAAATAGCTCAATACTATAAAAAACATAATGCCAAGGTTGCGTGTTTAACTGGAACTAATTCAATTAAATGCAGGATGTACACCAATTATGATGATGCCATTACTGGCTTTTCGAAAAATATCATATCCTTTTTTGGAAACTCAGTTTTAATAGCTGGTTTATATTGGTTAACAACCACTTTTGGTATTTTGTTAGTATTATATAGCTTAACGCATTTGGCATCTCTTATTTACCTTTTAGCTATCCTTCTCACACGAATAGTTGTTTCAATAATTAGCAGACAAAAAATAACAGATTCGTTACTTCTCTATTTTCCACTGCAATGGGTACACGGAGTAATACTTTTTAAAGCAATCCTCAATAAAACAAAAAAACAATATCAATGGAAAGGCCGAAGTATATCATAGCTCTCATTTTTACATTGTTAATTGCAATTAATAGCAATGCATCTAATAAATCGCTGATTTATAATGCGTATATCAATAACAATATGAGTCAATGGAAAACAGTTATTGATGAGATGCAAAATAAATCGAATAAAAACATAGAACTGATAGCCGAATTGGTTAATTATCAATATGGTTACATTGCCTGGTGCTTAGGAAACGATAAGCATCCTGAAGCTAAGCTATATTTAGAATTAAGCGAAGAAAATCTCGATTATCTCGAGCAAAAAAACTACAACTCATCATTTGTTAATGCATACAAATCTGCTTTTTACGGATACAACATTGCACTCAACAACCTATTAGCTCCTTTTATTGGGAATAAAAGCTTAAACAGCGCACAAAAAGCAATTCAACTCGATGGAAAAAATCCCTATGGATTTATACAATATGGTAATGCGCAGTTTTACATGCCTGCTATTTTTGGCGGATCAAAAACCGAAGCCATTAACTACTATAAAAAAGCTGAAGTTCTAATGGAATCAAATAAATTAACCATTGTTGATGATTGGAATTATTTGAACCTATTGATTAACCTAGCTCAATCGTATCAAACCTTAAACAACTATGATATGGCTAAATACTACTGTGAAAAACTCATGCGAATTGAACCCAATTTTTTATGGGTCAAAAATGAGTTATATCCAAAAATATTAAATGAAAAAACTAAAAATTAAACTTATGCAAAAAAGTGTATTAATTGTAGGTGCAGGCTTGGGTGGTTTGGCAACTGCATTAAGATTAGCAAAAAAAGGTTATTCGGTTGAGATAATAGAAAAAAACAATCAGGCTGGAGGTCGTTTAAATCAGATTAAAAAGGATGGTTTTACATTTGATTCTGGCCCCAGCTTTTTTAGCATGTCGTACGAATTTGAAGCATTCGCTAAGGAGTGCGGCATTGAACTCCCTTTCAAATACATCGAACTCGACCCACTTTACACGGTTAATTTTAGCGACAGTGATAAAACGTTTTTTCTGCATAAGGACATAAAAAAACTGGCCGCACAGTTTAAAGATATTGAGCCTGATTTTGAGGAAAAGATGAACCACTATCTTTCACAATCGGGTAAGTTGTTTCATGACACGGTTGACATTGTTATTAAAAGCAATTTCGACTCTACGTTTGCCTATATCATTGCATTAATGAAGGTAAACCCTGTGCATATACCTGTTTTGTTTCGAAGTTTCTGGTCGCAAGTCAAACGTCATTTCTCCTCCAAAGAGGCTCGCCAAATAGTGTCGCTGGTCGCTTTTTTCCTTGGACGAACACCATTCGATACCATGGCAATTTACACGCTTCTCTCCTATACCGAATTCAAACACGATGGGTATTATAATGTAGAAGGCGGCATGTATAAAATTGTAGAAGGTTTAGTAGATGAGCTAGCCAAAGAAAATGTAACAATGACTTATAATACCGAAATTGTTGATTTTATTGGAGAGAGTAAAAAGCTCGATGGCTTGATTGATGCGAATGGTAAAAAATGGTCGGCCGATATTATACTTATCAATGGCGATGCGGCAGTATTCAGGAATCGAGTTTTTAAGCGCGCAAAATATTCCAACGAAAAGCTCGATAAAATGAACTGGACGATGGGTTATCTGACTTTTTATCTGGGAATTAACTGCAAAGTGCCACAGGTAAATCATCATAACTATTACTTAGGCTCCAACTTCGAAGAGTACGCAAATAATGTACTGCAAAATCCAAACTCTTTGCAAAAGCCTTATTACTACGTGAATGTATTGTCGAAACACAATTTAAACTGCGCGCCCGAAGGATGCGAATCGCTGTTTTTTGTTTGTCCCGTTCCCAATCTAAAATACAAACCCAACTGGGACGATAAAGACAGTGTTGTGGATAGCATTGTCGCTGATTTTTCGAAACGCATTAACCAAGATATTGCACCCAACATTGTGTCGAGAACGATTTACACGCCATTGGAGTGGCAAAATCAATTCAACTTACAGTTTGGGAGTGGCTTGGGGTTATCGCATAGCCTCAATCAAATTGGTGCTTTGAGACCTAAAAACTACGATGAGAAATATAAAAATGTGTTTTATGTGGGTGCCTCAACTCATCCAGGAGCAGGTTTGCCTATGGCCATTATTAGCTCGGGATTAGTTTTTAAACGAATTGAAAAGTTCGCAAAAAAATTGTGAGAAAGAGGGTGAGAAAACTGGTTAGCAATATGCTAACCAACTACTTTCATCGGAATAGTCCTCAATAGGTGCAATAAGGGTTTGGTGATGAAACGAACCAGCCAGTGTTGCAACTTCGTACTTAATAGTATCGAGGGCATCGCGAATTAGATCGGGACGAAAACCTTTGTCACCCATAGCAGTAACCATATTCGCTGACACCACGCGGCTAATTATTTTACCCAAATCAACCATTTTGCGCTGAGCCAGTTTTGCATCCACTGTAAAATTAGTAACCGAATGATAATATTTCGCCACATCTTTTGTTAGTTCGTGAGCTGCAAAGAAATCTGAAAGTTTAAAGCTTTTTAGCCGAACCATTAGTTTAATCACCATCTCCGATAACTGAGTATAAAGCATTTCGTTTGAGCCCTCAAAAATCTGAAATGGGCGCGAATCAACAATTCCACGAGCACCTAAGCTTTCGGTTTTATAACCATTCGCGCCTAAAAGTTGAGTGAGCGTTTGAGCCGAATCTTGCATCATATCAGTCACATACGCTTTCATGCTATTGGCTTCAATACCATCACCAGCTAAATTATTCTCAACGCCACCATAACCTGCGCTTCGCAAGCACATGGCTGAGGTAATGGTGAACGCACTTTGAATTTTCGACAATTGATATTGAATTTGATCCAAGGCTATAAGCGGTTTTCCTCCAACGATACGTGTTGTGGTGTGCTTAATGGCCTCATCCAATAACCTATGAATAAAGCCCATACCCATACCTGGAAAGTGGAAACGACTACGATGAAGTAAATCCATCATCAGCTTCAGTCCTGTGGATTCGGGAACTAATTTAAACTGTTCGGGAACCAAAACATCAACCTTATTGCGACCATATGGAATGGGATATAAACCAATATTATTGTAGTACTCCTCAACAACAATATGCTGATTGGGTTGCTGAACATCCACCACAAAAAAATCTACATCACGACCCAAGTTACCGCTTTCATCTTTCGCACGCGAGGTCATCAACCAATAATCGGCCATACCTGTTAATCCCTGCCAGTGTTTAGTGCCTTGAATCCGATAGTTCGAACCTATTTTTTCGTTACTGGTTTGCATGCTTAGTGCATCGCTCCCATAATCGGGCTCGGTAATCATGAGTCCTCCCATATTTTGCTGAGTAAGAAACCGATTAAAAATGGAAGCTTTAACTGAATCCTGAGCGTACTTGCCCATCGGTTCAAGAAACAGAGCCATGTTAATTCCAAAGGTTAACGACAGCGGCAACGATTCGTATGAGGCTGCTTCGAACATACCCAAAATCTCCTTCACCTTAACTCCTCGTCCACCATATTCTTTAGGTATGGCAACTGAAAAAGGATTGGTAGCCATAATATCCCTCAAAACTAACGCTGGGAAACCTCGTTTTTGAATAAATTGTTCCAAATTATCGCGCTCGTAAAATGCACTATGTAATTTGGATTTAAACGTATTTAAAAACTCTGAAAATGCAACTTGGTCGGCAACTTTTGATGTAATCATTTAAACTTAATCTAATTAATAAATGGTATTTGAGTTGCAAAAAATTGGCAACATCAAATTAGCTTAGGAATTAAATAATTGGCACTCTTGTTCCAAACCACTTTTATCCAAATGCACAGATAAGACAATTATTAAAGCGTTTTGTTTAATAATTGACTCCAAATATCAAAAAAAAATTACTGGCCTCAATCCAAATTAGCACAGGATAGCTTCAAGTCTTCCTTGGAAAATCCTTGAAATGTTGTTGCTTTTGCCCTTTCGTGGGCTTTACTTATCGACATGATATAAAAAACAATAAAATCCACTTAACAATTAGCATAAGTGCTTCATAGGAAATAGTGTCGTATTATATTTAGCTAATCATCTTATACACAGCATAAACGAAAACCAATTAATAGGTCTTAGACATAGATGCAAAACATCGTAAAACCAATAACTCCGATTTTTATATTAATTTTGAAACATAAAAAAATAAAACGGCATGCTAAAAATTAACGATAAACTACAAACCCAATAAATTAAGCACGATAAATTCCAACCGATTAATGCAATTCAACCTTTTCAGTTTATCAATTAAGGCTATCTTTGTGCGCTATGAGTAAATTCGATGTAATTGTGGTAGGTGCCGGCCCAGCAGGTTTATTAGCAGCTGGACGAGCGGCAGAAATGGGTGGAAAGGTGTTGGTTTTGGAGAAGATGAAACAAGCTGGGCGCAAATTGCTGATTACTGGCAAAGGACGTTGCAACATCACCAACGATGCGGCTATTGGCGAATTTATTACGCATGTTTATCCCAATGGCAAATTCCTGAGAAATGCTTTTTCACAATTTTTCTCTAAAGACATAATCGATTTACTTGCGAGATATGGCGTTGAATCGACCTTAGAGCGCGGTGGGCGCTACTTTCCGGCTAGTAACAAATCGGCCGATGTGTTAAATGCACTGCTAAAATGGGTTACCGAGCTAAAAGTTGAGATCCGTTGCAGCGAACGTGTCGAGAAAATTACAATCGAGAACAATATTATAACAGGACTCATCTCCAATGGCAAAAAGCTATCTGCCTCCAAAGTAATAATTGCCACAGGAGGATGTTCATATCCTGCCACTGGATCGAACGGCGAAGGGTTTGAGCTAGTTAAACAAATTGGACACAAAATTGAAAAGGTGCGCCCGGCTCTGGTTCCGGTTGAAACACAAGGATTTGTAGCACAAAAGCTACAAGGACTAAACCTGCGCAATGTTAAAGCCATTGTTTGGGTTAACGATAAGAAAAAAGGCGAAGATTTTGGTGAGATGATATTTACCCATTTTGGCTTATCAGGACCCATCGTTTTAACGCTCAGTCGAATTATTGTTGATGAGTTGATGCAGAAAAATAAGGTTGAGCTTTCCATCGACTTAAAACCTGCCTTAGACGAGCAGAAACTCGAGGCTCGCTTGATTCGCGATTTGAATGAGCATGGCAAAAAGAAACTGGTTAATATCTTTCGCTTATGGTTGCCGGCTTCTATGATTCCAGTTTTTATCGACTTACTTAAAATCAACCCCGAAAAGGAGTGTCATCAGGTATCGGCCAAAGAGCGAAAGCAAATTCAGCATCTGATGAAAAATTTCAAATTTACTATCTCTAATTATCGATCATTTAAAGAGGCCATTATCACCGCCGGAGGCATATCTACCAACGAAATTTCATCGAAAACCATGGAGTCGAAAATTATTAATGGCCTTTATTTTGCAGGTGAAATGATTGACTTAGATGCAGAAACAGGAGGCTATAACCTGCAAATTGCCTACTCAACCGGATGGGTTGCCGGTCAATCGGCCATGACGAATGCGTAAAATCGATTAACATTATAGCGACTAATCAATCTGTAACGTTTAGTACTATACAACTAATCGTTTAGTTTATTTGCAAGACAAATTTGTAATTAAAATCCATAAGAAAAGTGATTTAGATTTTGGATTAAGATGGGTCGTTATTAGATTCAACTTACGTGCGAAACGTATAATATAGAAATGGAAAGCACTTTATTATTGGAGCTAAACGCCTCAGCTACAAATTATTAATCAACGAAAATTTTATTAATTCGGAAAGATTATTTAATTGAAGCTTCTCCATAATATTATTTTTATGGGACTCAACTGTTCTTGGACTTATATTGAGTTGATTCCCGATTTCCTTATAGCTCAGTCCATCTGCTAGCAATCCGGCCACTTCACTCTCTCTTTCGGATAAACACTTTTCGTAAGTAGCACATTCGTTCAATCGCTGCGAATATTTACAATTTATCTTACAGTTATCAGGATTCTCAAAAAACAATTTACCATTGGCCAACTTAAAAATTGAATCGATAAGATCCAGATTTGTATTTTCTTTCCATATAATACCACGCACCCCATTTACAATAAATTGTGGGATGGAAACATCATTAGAGCAGTCTAAAAAAACAAGAATAGGCAACCAGGGATAGGCAGTATAAATCTTCTTGCAAGTATCAGAAATTGAATGATTTGTACCTGAAAAATTTATGATTAGAAGGTGTGGTTTTGTAATTTTTAAAATCGATTCTATGTCAAATTCATGATGCGCTTCACCAATAATTTCAAATCTTCTCTCCTTATGAATAATCTGCTTTAAACCTTCTAGAAATAATGGAATATTGCAGGATAATAAAATCTTTATTGATTCCTCCATTTTTGATGATTCCTGTAGTTTAATAAATTAACTGATTATAAACATTTTTCATTCTCGCTGAAGATTATCGACCTTTTTACTTTTAAATTGAATTAATACTAATTCACTCCATTTTTAAAATTTATATAATCAGATGATGTGATTTTACGCTGGATCATCTGATTAAGTAAATTTCATAAACCATTAAGTGCAAGATAGACCAAAATTTAAAAAATGTCCATATAAGTGTCCATTTTATTAATATTCATCAACTATTCTATCATTTTTTTATACCACATGTAATCGCCTATGTTATAATATTGCTCAGCAAGCTTTGGATTATTAGCTAATTCACTATTTTCGAACGGCTTAAAAGGCATTAATACATCATCTCCAACTTTCCAATTAGCAGGCATTAAAACTTGATTGCTTTTAGAGTTTTGTAAAGCCACAACAATTCTTTCTATCTCAACCATATTTCGACCAATATTCATAGGATAAAAATTTATTGATTGAATAACATTGTCAGGATCAATGATAAACACTCCTCTAACGTCCTTGGTTGTGCTAACGGGATCGTGAAGCATTCCATATTTTCTTGAAATAGCAGAGGATTCATCATCTATGAATGGAAAAATTATTTTCCCTACTTTCTTTCCCTGAACCTCTATTTCCTCAATTGATTGTTTCCATGACTGGTGCTGCATGATATTGTCTGTTGATACAATTGCAATTTTCACATTTAAATCTTTAAATTCATTTTGCATTGTAGCTAATGCCAATATTTCTGAAGAACATACTGGTGTAAAATCCCGGGGATGGCTAAATAAAATCTTCCAGCTTTTACCAAAATCTTCGGGGAAATTAATCTCGCCATTTGTTGTATTCGCATGGAAGCTTGGTGCTTTTTCACCTATCAAAGGAATTTCACTCTTTTGACCAAAAGTTGACACAGTAATCCCTAAAAACAATAATAAATACGATAGTTTATTCATGGTATCTAATTTTAACATTAATAATAAAAATCACTCTAAAGTTACCCTTGATGCTAATCAATTTCAATCCTGTTTTTCCCTTAAATTATATCCGTGAAATCACGTACCATGCATATTATAAATACCGTTCCTTCTTAGTAAATTAATTCGCATTTTTATATTAATCAACTGATTCAATTAGAGATATCTATTTAGCGAATAGAAATCATGGCAAAGCCCACCATTCGTGCAACAGAAGCTACAGCAATTACTGTGAATAACGAATTATGTATTGTTGCGGACTTTGTGTGCTATTTGCGTCGATTTTAGTTTAACCCAATAGTACAATAAAGCAGTACAAAGCATTTCCGGAGTTTTTGGTTGCATAGATTGTAGACATTTCATGGCTGATTGGCCCAATGTTGCCAACGAAATAAATGGTCGCACTATTAGTCCAAACAAATTATTCGAATTTCCAAATAAACAAAGTGGTGAAAACTATAATCGAATATTGACGCTGTGGCAACGCATGCCGAGTGAGCAAAAAATTGAATGCATAATAGTTGATGCAAACACAATTGCAAAAATTTTAACTACTGCCAAAACCGCTCGCATAGGTCTGAACTCCTAATTTATCTATTCGTCGTTGAATAGTATTTGAACTGTAATTATACTCTACGGTAAGCTGAGTGCAGGTTTGTTTGCCTTGCGTGTATTCGATTCAGAGGTTTCAATGATTTCCGTTTGTTTGAGCTGAAATAATAATTACTGAATAGTTCCTATGATAAACAAATTAAACTTCGGACTCGAAGGATCATTCGATATAATTGAAATATTTTTATTTTGTTCTCCAATTTTACCTTCAGAATTGAAATCAATTGAAATTGTTGTTGATTCGCCAGGCTTCACAATTGGCGATTTTAAATTAGCAATTGTACAACCACAAGTAGGTTGAACTTTGTGTATAATAAGGTTGCTTTTCCCGTTGTTTTTCAACACATAATCGTGAGAAGCTTGGTCGCCCGATTTAATGATCCCAAAATCGAATGTTGCATTATCAACCTCTACCTTTGGGGCATTTAATTTTTGGTCGGGAGTTAAAGCGTTAAAATCTTCTTGAATATTTGCCGAAACTGATATTGTATTGGTTTCATATTCATTGCCATTAATTAAAACCGAAATACGATCGAATAAAAATCCCCAGTCATCTTTTACAGCAGCATCATAAGTAAGTTCAATTACAGCTTTGCCATTAATCGGAATAATTTCAGGAGTAATTTTTGCGTTTATATGTTTCGGTACTTGGTTAAACGAAATGACAAAAAGTTTATCTGAATTGTTAACTACGTCAATTAACGAGGTTAATTTTTGTGTAGGAGTAATACTGCTAAAAGTTACTTGCGACATTTTTAATCGTAAGCCATCGAAATTAATTGGATATATTTCTTCAACTGTTAGTTCTCGAGGTATCACTTCTCCTGAAATATGAAGATTGGTTGTTTCAGGATCTGCATTTGAAGTAACAGTAATTTGTTTCTCGAAATGTCCCGGTCTGTTTTGAGGATTATATGAAACAACAATTGTTGCTTTTGCACCTGGCAATATTGGTTCTTTTGGCCACGAAGGTGTTGTACAACCACATGATGCTTGCACATTTTTGAAAATCAAAGGAGTGGCGCCAGTGTTGGTAACAACAAAGTTAAATACCGCTAGCCCATCTGCTTCATTTATATTGCCAAAGTCGTGAGTGTTTGTTTGGAATGATATGGTAGGCACTTTTTGTTGTGCAAAACTCAAAAAATTACTTGTAGTTAAAACCAAAATAAGGCTAATTAATATTTTTTTCTTCATAATTCGAATGCTTTATTTAATTCGCTATAAGTTAATTATTTGCTTTTGATTCACTAACGAGGAGCACACTAAAATTATTCACTTCTATTGTTTATAAATGATAAAATTAACCAACAAATTTAAACTTTTAAATTAGAAATTTGCATTATACACTGTAAATATCGAAAAACAAAACGTTACCTAATTTTAAAATCCAACTTAGATTTTTCTATTTTTTCAGCCAACAAATTTAACAAACACATTCAATCCCAAAAAAATTAACTATATCTTAATTATCACCTTAACTAAATAATTAACTTTAGTTTTGATTGAAATAACACATAAGGATGAAAAACTTGTATACAAAACGCAGACTGCTAATTTTAACAGCTATTTTAATAATTTCGAACCTCCTGATAACCGGAGTCACCATTTTTGTACTATACAATAAATCTAAACCCGTTCTCGAAGCAAACTTAATAGATATTGTTGAACGACAAAAATCGCTAATTACTACGTTACAAGAACAAGGTAAAACCGAATTAGAAATAATCGGTTTTTTAAAAGCAATGCAAGAAAAGCATGCAAATATTGGCCAATTAGGAGAATATGCAATTGGTAAACCGCGAGGCGATTCAGCCATTTTTTTATTGGGCGCAATTAAGGAACCTATATTTTATCTCAATAATATAGAAAAAAATGGATTGCCTATGGGTTTAGCGCTTCAAAAAAAAGAAGGATTTGTTATTGCACATGATTATGCGGGCATTCATGTATTTGCGGCCTATACGTATATTCCAACTCTCAAATGGGGTTTAGTTGCAAAAATTCCTGTGTCGGAAGTCATACAGCCCTATTACAATGCTATTTATATCACATTAATTATTTCAATTTTTTTAATATTACTATTTGTATACATATTTAGTAAAATCTCCAATCCAATTTTAAACGCCATTTTAGAAAGTGAAGAAAAATTTCGACGAGCCATTCAACAAGCACCATTCCCAATTATTATTCATGCCGAAGATGGCGAAATAATATCTGTTAGCGAAGGCTGGACCGATAATTCGGGTTATTCACTTGCTGATATTCCGACCATTGATAGTTGGACAAACCTAGCTTATGGACAGACAAAACACATCGTTATAGAGGAAATCAACTCACTTTACGAATTAAAAACTCGCAAGGATGAAGGAGAGTACACTATTTGCTGTAAAAATGGAACCATTCGCATTTGGGATTTTAGTTCTACCGCAATCGGAAAACTTGAAGATGGACGTCGAATAGTAATTAGCATGGCCAACGATGTTACTGAACGAAAAAACAATGAATTGCTCATTAAAGAAAAAAGCGATCTGATAGAATCGCAAAACGAAGAGTTTCAGCAAATAAATGAAGAGTTGGTACAAACCAACGAAGAGCTAATTCTTGCAATTGAAAGAGCCGAAAAAAGTGATCGATTAAAAACTGCCTTTTTACAAAATATGAGTCACGAAATTCGCACTCCCATGAATGCCATAATTGGGTTTTCGGAATTGCTACCTGTTAATTTTGACAACAAAGATAAACTCGAAAAATTTGCCGATATCATTAGGCAACGTTCTGCCGATTTACTCGAAATAATAAATGAAATTCTTGATATTGCTAAAATCGAATCGGGGCATTCTCCCATAAACCTCGAAAAGTGCAATTTAGATTCACTATTTTCAGAATTAACTTTCATTTTCAAAGAAAATAAGCAATCATTAAATAAACCTGATATTAAATTTAAGCATGAAATAGATATTGAGATATCGACTAAAATAATTATTGCTGATAGTGGTAAACTGAAACAAATCTTAATTAATTTAATTGGTAATGCTTTTAAATTTACTGACAAAGGCTCAATAAAAGTTGGAGTCAAAAATCATTCTACCCAGTTACTTGAGTTTTATGTATCCGACACTGGAATTGGTATCCCTGTTGATAAGCAAGATTATGTATTCGAAAGATTTGCTCAACTCGAACAAACGCCAGATCACTTATACGGTGGAACAGGATTAGGACTGTCTATTGTTAAAGGACTAGTTGATTTACTTGGAGGTAAAATATGGCTCGAATCAGAAATAGATAAAGGAACAACCATATTTTTTACAATTCCTTACCTTTTTGCCAATGAGATCCAAAACGATTATGTACAATACAATGATGTAACGATAAATCGAACATTTTCGCAAAAAACCATACTAATTGTTGAGGATGATTTAAGCAATGCTGAATATCTTAAAGAGGTTCTATCAAAATTAGAATTAAACATATTACATACAATTTACGGAAAAGAGGCTGTGCAAATTGTAAAAACCAATGAGGTAGATATTGTTCTAATGGATGTTCGACTGCCAGATATAAACGGTTATGAAGCAACACGCCAGATAAAGCAATTTAAGCCAACTCAAATCATTATTGCTCAAACAGCCTATGCTGCCTCTAGTGATGAACAAAACTCCTATGATGCTGGATGTAATTACTTTATAAGTAAACCTATTAACAAGAACATGCTTTTATCAATTATCGATAAATGTTTAATAAATTCATAGACTCTAATCGTAAAATTATCAATAAACAGTGGAATACATAAACGTTGCTATTGATAAGTAACCAATGCTGAATGCGAGCAGTTAAATGAGTCATCTCGAATCGTCGTACTCTATTTGGCTTCAAATTCACGATTGTGTTTTAAGTTTATACCCACAGGAGTTGAAGAATAGAACTATTCGGATGAAAAATATGGATGGAGTTACCGAATAAAAGATAAAAACCGCGCTATTATATAATTTCTTCCAGGAGATAAACTCGTTAAAGTAGATTTTATATTAGACAAAAAGCATGGCTAAAAGATATTGAGTATATTCTGTAATATTATAATCATTGACTATTATACCATAATAATTTGGGTCAAAGAACTCAAGTAACCTTTTAAAACTCTAGAAATCAACTGTAATAATGATTTCTTATTTTAAGCTTCATAGTATTTCGAGAAATACCTATATTTGCCACCGAGTTTTGGTTCCATAGTTCAACGGATAGAATAATAGTTTCCTAAACTGTAGATCCGGGTTCGATTCCCGGTGGGACTACAAAATAAATGTCGCAATAAGCTATAAACTAAGCGCTTGCGACATTTTATTTAATCTTACATAATAGCGTACACACTTTAATGTGAGGGTGATAAGAGTAAATGCTTTTAATAGCTCCAATTGTTTTTTCCTTCACCACATTCTTGCTCTGTCTGATATATTTTAAGATATGAATATTGTTTGCCTAACCCAGCAATTGCTTCTTTGTTCGTTGGTTAAGATCGCATCAACAAGCTTTTAATTCGTTCGATTTATGGTTCCAAAAAACAAATCGGCATTTATCGACTGCATTTGAAGGACTCATAAAAAGTAAACTTTTAGAGGCTTCCTGCGATCCCTGTGCAACTCATAAATACTTGAGCTGAAATAAACGCATAAAATAAATGTTTGTTTATTAACGAAAGTAATTTTTGCGCTTTCAACGGTTTGCTAATATAGTCGATACAACCAGCGCTTATAGCTTTATTTCTATCGTCGGCATTGGCGTATGCGGTTTGTGCCACAATTTTCATTGAAGGTTGTTGTAGTAATATTTGGCGAATTGCTTCGTAGCCAGATATGTCAGGGAGTCCAATATCCATAAGAATTAATTCGGGGGTTTGAGATAATGCCATTTCAATTGCTTGGCTACCATTTTCGGCATATAATAGGTTCAAACCTGCATTGGAAAGAATTTCGTTAATTAATGCTGTGTTATATTCGTCATCTTCTACAACAAGGACGGTTTTGTTATGATATTGATTCGTCTCGTTGGTTGATTCTTCTTGCTTAGATGCCTCTTCGGTGTTAGTGTTAGTTTTATTATTATAGGCAATTGAAAAATAAAAAGTAGCTCCATTGTCGGGCTCGGATTCTAACCACATCTTACCACCTAACAAATCAACCAATCCTTTAACTATGGATAATCCCAAACCTGTACCTCCATATAAACGAGAATTGCCTTTTTCGATTTGAGAAAAACGCTCGAAAATATATTGATGTTTTTCCTGCGGAATACCTATTCCGGTATCGGAAACATAGAATATTAATTGCTGATTTTCGTTAATCATACATCCGCCATCAATCTTACCTTTATGGGTAAATTTAAAAGCATTGGAAATAAGGTTGATGAATATTTGCCTTATTTTAACCTTATCGGTCGAAATGGCTAAACCGTTTAAATCGCAATGAGCTTTAATGTCAAATAAGATATGTTCTTTTTTCATTCGAGCCTGCTGCTCGGTGAAAAACATTTTTAGTTCGGCAAATAAACTATCAATGTTGCAATTCTCAATAGTAACGGGTAATTGACCAGACTCTATTTTTGCAATATCGAGTATGTCGTTTATTATATCGAGCAGGTCGTTACACCGATGGTTAATTATTTCTGAAAATTTTTCGAGCTTTGGTTTGTTGTTGAAGTTACTAACTAGCAACTCAGAAAAGCCCATAATTGCATTCATGGGTGTGCGAATTTCGTGACTCATGTTTTGCAAAAAGGCAGTTTTCAGGCGGTCGCTTTCTTCGGCCTTTTCTTTGGCCTTTATTAGTTCTTCTTCTTTCTGTATTCTTTCTGTGACATCGCGCATTATACCTTCATGATAAGTAATTTCACCCAATTCATCAAAAGAATACCATCCATGATCTTCAACCCAAATAACTGACCCATCTTTTTTTCTTAGTTGAAAAATTCCTAATTCTTGATTTAATTCATTTAAAGTAACATTATCACGTTCAGAATCTTCTATATAAAGATCATTCTTAATATCTACTGCTAATAGTTCTTCTT
>Ga0136636_10000340_pt1 | contig 22814 bp, 23 predicted proteins | sample AntDrymUQ8522106_2_FD_104653 | JGI IMG/M metagenome (GOLD analysis project Ga0136636, IMG submission 104653) | Polar desert sand microbial communities from Dry Valleys, Antarctica - metaG UQ852 (21.06) | ecosystem: Environmental > Terrestrial > Soil > Desert | place: Antarctica: Dry Valley... | reverse complement strand
TTTGCTCCAGCGTGACCTCTAAAAGATCTTGTTGGTGAAAACTCTCCTAATTTGTGACCTACCATGTTTTCTGTTACGTAAACCGGTACAAACTGACGACCGTTGTGAACTGCGATTGTTTGTCCAACAAAATCAGGAGTGATCATAGAAGCTCTGGACCATGTTTTCACAACGCCTTTGTTTCCTTTTTCAATATTTTCCTGAACTTTCTTGTCTAACTTGTAGTGAACGAAAGGTCCTTTTTTTAATGAACGTGCCATATCTTAATTATTTCTTTCTACGTTCTACAATATACTTGTTACTCGGGTTCTGTTTTGCACGGGTTCTGTATCCTTTCGCCGGCAAGCCTTTTCTTGATCGTGGATGACCTCCTGAAGAACGTCCTTCACCACCACCCATTGGGTGATCGACAGGGTTCATTGCAACTGGTCTTGTTCTAGGTCGTCTTCCTAACCATCTTGTTCTACCTGCTTTACCAGATACAATCAATTGGTGGTCAGAATTCGATACAGCTCCGATGGTAGCCGAACAAGTCAACAAGATCAATCTTGTTTCTCCTGATGGCATTTTAATCGTCGCGTACTTTCCATCACGTGCCATCAATTGTGCGAATGTACCAGCAGAACGAGCGATTACCGCTCCTTGTCCCGGACGCAATTCGATACAAGAAATAACTGTACCCAATGGAATTTTGCTCAATGGCATCGTATTACCGATTTCAGGCTGCGCTTCGGCACCAGAAACTAATTTCTGACCTACCTGCAAACCGTTTTGCGCAATTACATATGTTTTCTCACCGTCGGCATAAGCCAACAAAGCGATAAATGCAGTTCTGTTCGGATCGTACTCGATTGATTTCACTGTAGCCGGGATCCCGTCTTTAGTTCTTTTGAAATCGATCATACGATAACGCTGCTTGTGACCACCGCCTGTATAACGCATGGTCATTTTTCCTTGACTATTTCTACCTCCTGAGTTTTTTATCGGTGCTAGCAATGAGCGCTCCGGCTTATCAGTCGTAATAGCGTCAAAACTATTTACGACTCTAAATCGCTGACCAGGGGTAATAGGTTTTAATTTTCTAACTGACATAATGCTGCCTTATTTATTAGATATTATTGTAAAAATCTATTGTTTCTCCTTCTTGTACTTGTACGATTGCTTTTTTGTAAGCATTCGTCTTTCCGCTGATTAGTCCACTTTTAGTGAATTTTGTAGTTCTGTCTGGTCTTACATTCATTGTATTGACGCTTACGATAGTGACTCCATAAGCAGCTTCAACAGCTTTCTTAATTTCCACTTTGTTTGCTTTTCTGTCTACAACGAAACCAAATTGGTTCAAAACCTCACTGTGCTTGGTTACTTTTTCAGTTACTATAGGCTTAATTATGATACTCATCTTCCAATTATTTGCTTAAATTTTCTTCAATTCCTTCTAAAGAACTCTCCAAAAGCACTAAATTATTTGCGTTTAATATCGCGTAAGTGCTTAGCTCTGAGTTAGTTATCACGTTAGAAGCCTTTAAATTGCGTGAGGACAAATATACATTTTTATTTGAATCACCCAACACGATCAAAGATTTTTTATCTTCTAACCCCAAAGCTTTCAAAACATTAATGAAATTTTTAGTGTTCGGTGTTTCAAAATTGAAATCTTCAACCACAATTAAATTGGACTCTTTTGCTTTGATCGAAAACGCTGATTTCCTGGCAAGACGCTTCAAATTTTTATTCAATTTGAAAGAATAGCTTCTTGGTCTCGGACCGAATACTGTACCTCCTCCTTTAAATAATGGATTCTTGATACTTCCCGCACGTGCAGTTCCAGTTCCTTTTTGTTTTTTGATCTTACGGGTACTTCCGGTAACTTCAGCTCTTTCTTTAGCCTTGTGTGTTCCTTGTCTTTGGTTCGCAAGATATTGCTTAACGTCAAGATATACCGCGTGGTTATTTGGTTCAATTCCAAATACGTCATCAGAAAGCTGTACTTTTCTTCCAGTTTCTTTTCCGCTGATGTTTAATACTTTTACTTCCATTACTTCTGAATGATTACATAAGAGTTATTGTGACCCGGAACACAACCTTTAATCAAAAGAAGGTTTTTCTCTGCCACTACTTTTAAAACTCTAAGGTTTTGCACTTTTACATTGTCGCCACCCATTCTTCCTGCCATACGCATTCCTTTGAAAACGCGCGAAGGATAAGAAGAGGCTCCTACAGAACCCGGTGCTCTCAAACGGTTGTGCTGACCATGAGTAGCTTGTCCGACACCACCAAAACCGTGACGCTTAACAACACCCTGGAAACCTTTCCCTTTTGATACACCTTGTACATCTACAAACTCGCCTTCAGCAAAAACGGAAACCGTTAAAACCTCACCTAATTTGTACTCATTTTCAAATTGGAATTCAACGACTTTTTTCTTAGCTACAGTTCCGGCTTTCTTAAAGTGACCAACGGCCGCTTTAGTGGAATGTTTCTCGTTTTTGTCATCGAAACCAAGTTGCAACGCTTCATACCCGTCAACACCTTTGGTTCTGACTTGGGTAACAACGCATGGACCAGCTTCAATCACGGTGCAAGGAATGTTTTTCCCGTTCTCGTCAAAGATGCTTGTCATGCCGATTTTTCTACCAATTAACCCAGACATAAAAAATAATTAATAATTAATAAATAATATTTGACAATGATTGCCAATCTCTCTAAATTTTTGTTGCTTGTAGACATAAGAATAAAGTACCGGAAGGAAAAATCCCGATACTTTACACCAAAATCTTAGGCTTTTATCACACTTTGATCTCAACTTCAACACCACTTGGCAACTCTAATTTCATAAGAGCGTCAATGGTTTTTGAAGAAGACGAATAAATGTCAATCAATCTCTTGTATGACATTACTTCGAACTGCTCACGTGCTTTTTTGTTTACGTGTGGCGAACGCAAAACGGTGAACAATTTTTTGTGTGTTGGCAAAGGAATTGGCCCAGTGACCACCGCTCCCGTGCTTTTTACTGTTTTTACGATCTTCTCAGAAGATTTATCAACCAACATGTGATCGTAAGATTTCAATTTTATTCTGATTTTTTGACTCATCTTTTTTAAAAATTAAGCGGTTCCTTTTGCTTTTTTGATTACTGCTTCCGAAATGGTAGCAGGTGTTTCAGCGTAGTGTGAAAACTCCATGGTTGAAGTTGCACGACCTGAAGACAATGTTCTCAATGTAGTTACATATCCGAACATTTCAGACAACGGTACATCAGCCTTGATGGTTTTGGCACCAGCCCTGTCACCCATGTCATTCACCTGTCCGCGGCGACGGTTAATATCACCAACGATATCTCCCATGTTTTCTTCGGGTGTAATAACTTCCATTTTCATGATTGGCTCAAGAATGATAGCTCCTGCAGCTTTAGCAACTTCTCTATAACCCATTCTTGCAGCAAGTTCAAAAGAAAGTGCATCCGAATCGACAGGGTGGAAAGATCCGTCTAATAAAGTTACTTTTAAACTGTCTACCTGATAACCAGCCAAAGGACCTGTTTTCATAGCTTCTCTGAAACCTTTTTCTACCGATGGAATGTATTCTTTTGGAACGTTACCACCTTTAACCGCATTTACGAACTGCAATCCTACAGGAACTTTACCGTCAACTTCTTCTGCTGGCTCTAATTTAAATACGATATCACCGAATTTCCCACGTCCACCTGATTGTTTTTTGTATGTTTCTCTGTGTTGCGCCGTTTTTGTAAAAGCTTCTTTATATTCCACCTGAGGCTCACCTTGGTTAACCTCTACTTTGAATTCACGTTTCATACGATCAACAAGGATGTCAAGGTGAAGTTCACCCATACCTGAAATGATCGTCTGGCCTGAAGCTTCGTCTGTACGTACTGTAAACGTTGGATCTTCTTCAGCCAATTTCGCTAAAGCCATACCCATTTTATCAACGTCTGCTTTAGTTTTTGGCTCGATAGCGATACCAATTACCGGCGCAGGAAATTTCATTGACTCAAGAATAATTGGGTGTTTTTCATCACACAATGTATCTCCGGTCTTGATATCTTTAAATCCAACAGCAGCTCCAATATCACCAGCTTCGATGTAATCGATTGGGTTTTGTTTGTTCGCGTGCATCTGGTAGATACGAGAAATTCTTTCTTTGTTACCTGAACGGGTGTTCAATACGTAAGAACCTGCATCAAGACGACCTGAATAAGCACGGAAGAAAGCCAAACGACCTACGAATGGGTCAGTAGCAATCTTAAATGCCAAAGCAGCGAACGGCTCTTTAACGTCTGGTTTACGCAAGATTTTTGTTTGGTCTTCTTCCAATAGTTCTGCATCATCAGGATGAATTCCTTCGATACCTTCTTTGTCCATTGGAGACGGCAAATATTTACAAACCGCGTCTAACATGAACTGAACTCCTTTGTTTTTAAAAGAAGATCCTGCAATCATTGGAATGATAGCCATGTCCATCGTAGCGGCGCGCAATGCATTGTTGATTTCTTCCTCAGTGATCGAGTTTTCATCTTCCATGAATTTCTCAAGAAGATTTTCGTCGTAATCAGCAACTGCTTCAATAAGGATTGAACGATATTCTTTTACTTCAGCGATCATGTCTTCGGGAATCGGCACGATGTCGAAAGTAGCTCCCAAAGTTTCATCATGCCATACAATAGCCTGATTTTTCACCAAGTCAACTACTCCTTTAAAGTCGATTTCATCACCGATTGGCAACGTAATAGCAACTGCATTAGATTTCAACATGTCTCTAACTTGTTGGCAGACGCCTAAAAAATTTGAACCCTGACGGTCCATTTTATTTACAAATCCCATACGTGGCACACGGTACTGATCAGCCAGCCTCCAGTAGTTTCTGATTGCGGCTCAACACCGTCAACAGCAGAAAACAAGAAAACCAAACCATCCAATACACGAAGCGAGCGATTTACCTCTACGGTAAAATCCACGTGCCCAGGAGTATCGATAATGTTGAAGTGATAAGGTAATGATTCCGGCAGGATTTCACCTTGCTTGGTTGGATAATTCCATTCACAAGTTGTTGCAGCCGAAGTAATGGTAATACCTCTTTCCTGCTCCTGTGCCATCCAGTCCATTGTTGCAGCACCATCATGCACTTCACCAATTTTGTGCGACTTACCGGTATAAAAAAGGATACGCTCAGTTGTTGTCGTTTTACCGGCATCAATGTGAGCAGCGATTCCAATGTTTCTTGTATATTTTAAATCTCTAGCCATTTCTTAAATTAAAATCTAAAGTGAGAGAATGCTTTGTTTGCTTCAGCCATTTTGTGAGTGTCCATACGCTTCTTAACAGCAGCACCTTCTTCTTTAGCAGCAGCTAAAACTTCAGAGGCCAAACGTTGCGCCATGGATTTCTCATTCCTTCTGCGAGCGTAAAGGATCATCCATTTCATTGCCATGGAGATTTTACGGTCTGGTCTGATTTGCATTGGGATTTGGAATGTTGCTCCACCTACGCGACGGCTACGTACTTCTACGTGCGGCATCACATTTGTCAAAGCATCTTTCCAGATTTCCAATGATGATTTTTCAGCATCTTGTTTTTTTGATTCTACGATATCAATCGCATCATAAAACACTTTAAATGCTGTCGATTTCTTTCCGTCCCACATTAAGTTATTCACAAAACGGGTTACCAGTTGGTCGTTAAACCTCGGATCTGGTAGAAGGGGTCTTTTTTTGGCCGCTCTTTTTCTCATGTCTTTTTCTTAAAAGTTTTTAATTACTTTTTCGCTTCTTTAGGGCGTTTAGCACCGTATTTAGATCTTCTCTGCGTTCTTCCTGCTACACCTGATGTATCAAGCGCACCTCGAACGATGTGGTACCTAACTCCCGGTAAATCTTTAACCCTTCCACCCCTAACTAATACTATCGAGTGCTCTTGTAAATTATGTCCTTCACCAGGTATGTAAGCATTCACTTCATTTCCATTAGTCAAACGTACACGCGCTACTTTACGCATTGCTGAGTTTGGTTTTTTTGGAGTTGTAGTGTAAACACGCGTACAAACACCTCTTCGTTGAGGACAAGAATCTAAAGCAACCGATTTACTCTTCTTAGCTATCTGAGTTCTTCCAGTTCTTACTAATTGTTGAATTGTTGGCATAATTTAATACTAAAAATATATTACGTTATAAAATTCCCGCTTTTTACGGGGTTGCAAATGTAGCAATATTTTTTAATCAAACAAATCATAACTAATTAATTTTTTCGAGAACTAATTATTTGTTTTTTAATGGAATATAGAATGTAGCCCAGAGAAATTTAGCCCGAAAAACAAAACAAGCTCCCAACGCCTTTTCCAATCCGTTTCTTTAACCCATCCATTTTATATGAAACCCTGCTTTTTTGCGTTACATTTATCAAAATTTTGAAAGTTTGAAAAAGACTGTTTTTCTATTTCTTCTCCTATGCATTGGCCTACAAGCCTTCGCGCAGAATTTACAGCTTAAAATTTCAGGCAAAAATGAAACTGAAATTCGAGTCATCGATTCAATAGGCTACCTTTCAAAACACGAGAATGCGAAATTGATATTTGAGGAAACGGATGCGTTTGCAGAAAAGCTCACCAAAATAGGATATCTCGAGCAACATATCGAAAGCAATGAAAAACCCAACGACTCCACTTTTCTATTTCGCTATAGCTTGGGCCGCCAAACAAAATCAGTTCACATTTATCTGAGCCGGGACTCACAATTGCGGTCGCTTTCAATCATCGACAAGGAAAAGGATACGCTGGTAATGCCTTACCGGGAAGTCGAATCATTCCTAAATCAGACGTTGGGCAAGCTGGAAAAAAGAGGATTTGCATTGTCAAAATTACAACTGACCAACATCAGAAAGCGAAAAAACTTCATCGAGGCCAAACTCGAACTGACGATTGAAAATCAGCGATTCCTCAACGACATCGTCATTAATGGCTACACCAAGTTTCCGGAAGGGCACAAGCACAACATCAAAAGAATGTATCGAAGCAAGGTGTTCAATCAGGAAAATTTAAAAAAACTACATGCCGATTTTGAGAAGTTTCGCTTTGTAAAGCAACTTAAGTATCCGGAAATTCTTTTTGAAAAGGAAGCTACCAAAGCGTATGTTTATCTCGAAAAAGCCAAGTCGAACAGTTTCGATGGATTTATCGGGTTCTCGACCGACGAGAAAAGAAAGCTCATCCTCAATGGTTACCTGGATCTGACCTTAAATAATATTATCAACACTGGCGAAACTTTTACGTTATACTGGAAAAGCGACGGAAAGGAACAAAAAACATTTAACACCGGAATTGAACTGCCTTATGTTTTTAAAAGTCCATTCGGACTCAAAGCGCAACTCAATATCTTCAAACAGGACAGTACCTTTCAAAATACGAAAACAGCAATTGATCTGGGTTATTTTTTCAATTACAACACGCGACTATATTTGGGTTACCAGTCGACAGAGTCTAGCGACATCCAAAACCTAAATACAGCAAGCATTAGCGATTTTAAAAATTCTTTTGTGACTAGCAGTTTTGAATTCTTAAATTTCAAACCCGATGATTTCCTTTTTCCTGAAAAAACTCGTGCAAGCCTTAAACTAGGTGTCGGATCAAGAATTTCAAACAACAATAGCAATGATCAACTTTTTTTTACTATAGACCTCAAACACAATTTCTACCTCAATGAAAAGAACAGCATCAATTTAAAAAGTCAAAATTTTTACCTCAAAAGCGATAAGTATATCATCAATGAACTGTACAGGTTCGGCGGAATTAATTCGATTCGCGGATTTAACGAAAACAGTTTGCAGGGAAATCTTTTCACATCGTTAATGACAGAATATCGATATGTACTCTCGCCCGGAATCTATGTGCATTCGATCATCGACTATGGCTTCTTTCAAGACAAGGCTTCTGATATCGATGAGAGCCTGCTTGGATTCGGATTTGGATTTGGACTACTCACCAAGACCGGACTTTTTAATATTGTATATGCAAATGGAAATACAAAAAATCAGGCTTTAAAACTCTCAAATTCAATTGTTCATATTAGTTTTAGGTCAAATTTTTGATTTTTTTTTGAAAATGAACCGAAAAAAATACGTTTTAGATTAGGAAACTTAACAATAAATTAGGATTTTTGTAGTAACTAATTCAAAATAATTTAAAATGAAACTAAAGTTTAATGGATTCTTAACGCTGCTTTTAGTGTTAATAACGCAAATTACATTTGCGCAGGACATTGCTGTAACTGGTACGGTTACTGACCAGAGCGGACTGCCGGTTCCGGGTGTGAATGTTCTTGTTAAAGGAACATCAAACGGAACGCAAACCGATTTTGATGGAAATTATAAAATCTCAGCCAGCCAAGGACAAATTTTGGTGTTTAGCTTTCTGGGGATGAAAACAGTCCAAATGCCGGCATCCGCTAACATGAAAGTAAAAATGGCTGATGATGCAGTGCAGTTGGAAGGCGTAGTAGTTACGGCTTTCGGTATCAAGAAACAAAAACGTTCATTGGGTTATGCAACATCGTCTGTAAGTTCAAGAGATCTTACCGAAGTTAATAACACCAATGTTTTTGAATCTTTATCCGGAAAAATTGCAGGTGCTGATATCTCAGCTCCGGCACAGGTAGGTGCATCTTCTAAAGTAGTTATCAGGGGATTCAACTCGTTGACACCTGGTTCTGGTGTGCTTTATGTTGTAGATGGTACGCCTATCACTAACAACAGTTCAAGCGGGGTAAATGGTAATTCTAATGCTGTAGCAACTCGGAGTTTCGATTCAGGAAATGGTATCAGTGATATCGATCCTAACAATATTGAAAACATTTCTGTACTAAAAGGTGCCGCAGCGTCAGCACTCTACGGTTCAAGAGCAGGTGGCGGGGTAATCTTGATCACTACGAAAAGTGGTAGAAACAAATCTAAACTTTCAGTTGAAATCATTACTTCAACCGATTTCAGTGAGGTAGCAAGAGTTCCACACTTGCAGAATCAATTTGGGCAAGGATGGCAAGGATTGGGTTACTCGAACTGGGCGGGCCATCCGGAAAATACAACAAGTAACGAAAACGGTTCATGGGGTCCTGCTTTTAACGGCGAAATCCGTCCATGGGGTGCGATCATTGACAATGCTCAACAAATCAAACCTTATGTTGCTCTAGAAGACAACGTGAGAGATTTCTTTGAAATCGGAACAACATTCACAAACTCAGTAAGGCTGAGTGGTGGTGGCGATAACTCTAACTTCTCGCTTAATTATAGTGACGTGAATTCTGATGGTATCATTCCAACCGCTGCCGATGCATATAAAAGACAAAGCCTTGGTTTTAACGGTGGAATAACAGGTGAGAAATTGAGCTTTAAAGCCAATATGAATTATGTCAAAAAAGACCAGAAAGCGGTTAATACCGGACAAGGAAATGATGCTGGTGAAGGTAATACCTTGACGCAGGAATTGTTGCAAATTCCGAGAGACATTAGTGTCGTGGATTTAGAGGATTATGTAAACAATCCTTACAACTCAAACAGCTACTATTTTACCCCTTATGCTAACAACCCTTACTGGTCGGTAAAAGAAAATGCTACAAGAATTACTGGTAATCGTCTATATGGTAACGCAAATATCGCTTATAACTTTAATAAAAAATTCTCAGTAAGCTACCAGGCTGGTGGGGATTACAAAAATGAGAGAGTAAAATCGTTTGGCGCCAAGGTTATTTTTGAACCAGGTTCTTCACAGGATTTAGGAGGTGCAAACGCAGTAGTTGGAGGTGTTACAGAATATGTAGATGAGAACGTTGAATTCGATACCAACCTTATCTTTAATTACAATACTGCGATTGGCGAGAACTTTAATGTCGCGGCTTTATTCGGTATCAACTCCAATGAAAGAAAATACTCAAGACTGGGTGGTACTATCACCAACCTTGATATTCCTAATTTTTATGAATTGTCCAATTCTTCAATCAAGCCTATTGCGATTCAAAATGACTGGATGAGGAGATCTTATGGTGTTTACGCTTCTGTAGAAACATCTTATAAAGATAAAATTTATTTGACATTAACTGGAAGGAATGACTGGACTTCAACACTGCCTCAAGGTAACAACTCTTATTTCTACCCTTCAGCTAACATAAGCGGAATTGTGCTTGATACACCTGATTACTTCGTAAAATTAAGAGCGGGTTATGCTGAAATTGCAAATGATACCGATATCTACCGTACCGAATCAGGATTAGTACCTGGTAATTCCGCATTAGGATTTGGAAATATTCTACTACCGGTAGGTGGAGTAAATGGTTATGAATTTTCTGGAACGTTAGGAAATTTGGAATTGAAACCGGAGCGTACGGACGAATTGGAGTTTGGTTTTGAAGCTAATTTATTTGCAAAAAGAGTTAATTTAGATTTTTCATATTATAACAAGACTACATCTGACTTATTGTTTGCAAGACCTTTACCAGCTTCAACAGGCTATGTTCAACAAACGACAAATCTTCTCGATGTTGACAACAAAGGTATTGAGGTTGTCTTAAATGTAATCCCAGTAAAAACTACCAACTTCCAATGGGACTTTACCACAACTTTCGCAAAAAATGAGTCTGAGGTAACCAAAATCAACAGCGAAGGTGTTGAGAAAGTGCAGTTGGCTTCTAATTATGGAGTGTCTTTTAATGCTGAACTTGGACAACCATTAGGTACTTTCCATACTTTTATTCCTAAAACTAATGCTGCCGGACAGCCTATTGTAGATCCTATTACTGGTTACTTTAAAGTTACCGATGACGAGCAGCGTGTTGGAGATTCTCAACGTGATTTCGTCATGGGTCTAAAAAATAGATTGACCTATAAGAACCTGGTGCTTTCATTTGGCATCGACTGGAAACAAGGTGGTGAAATGTATTCATATACTAAAAGGTTATCACACTTTACCGGAAATGGTATAGAAACTACGTACAATGATAGAAACCCGTTTATCGTTCCTAACTCAGTTATTGAAGTATTGGATCCTGTCACTGGTGAAGTAACTGGGTATGATGAAAACACCACTCCAATCGGATTCGAAAGTATCGTAGACTACTGGAATCCATCAAACAACCCTGGAATTGAAAGAGGTCATGTTATTGACAAAACTTTCGTAAGGTTGAGAGATGTTTCACTTACCTTCAATTTCCCTTCTGAAACAACAAAAAGACTTGGTTTGACTAATGCTTCTTTCAGCCTATACGGTAAAAACTTAGCATTGTGGACACCGGATGACAATCCATATGTGGATCCGGAACTTTCAACTTACGGAGATGGTTTATTAAGCGAACAAGGAGAATTTGGAACAAATCCGTCTCAAAGGTCTTATGGAGCTTCACTAAAATTAACATTCTAAAAAAACAACAATGAAAAAGTTTATTATAAGTATAGTCGTTTTATCTGCATTCTTTACTGGATGTAGTACCGACCTGGATATCAATAGAGATCCGGATCAATTAGATCCTAACAACGCTCCGTTATCTGCACAGTTACCTGCAGGTATATCAGGGCTTGCCGGTGCGGAAGGAGCTTCCTTAGCCATTATCGGTGGAATGTGGTCGCAATACTGGACGCAAAGTAATATTGCTAACCAATACAAAGACATTGACAATTACCAGATTGGCACTGCCGATTATAATTTTGCATGGGACGCAATGTACGATGCTTTGGGTGATATCCGTAACGTAAAAAGACGTGCGCTTGCAGAAGGAAACTGGAAGTATTACTTGATTGCAACTACTATGGAAGTACAAGCTTCGCAAATTCTTACGGACTTTTATGGTAGCATTCCTTACACCGAGGCCAACAATAGTGAAATATTGACACCTTCTTTCAACACGGGTGAAGAAGTTTACGATTTCATGATTAGGGATTTGAACGACGCTTTGTCAAGAGATTTAACAACGTCTGCTGGTGCTTCACCAGCTGCTGATGACTTTATCTTCTCTGGTGACATGGATAGTTGGACAAAGTTTGCCAACACCATGAAGTTAAAAATCTACATGAGACAGACCAACAGTTCAAGATCGGCTATCGCTGACGCTGGAATTACACAATTGCTTTCATCTGGAGTTCAATTCCTAGATCAAGATGCAGCAATGGATGTCTTCACCGATGCGATCAACCAAAGTAATCCGTTGTTCGAATACAACAACAGAAGGTTAAATGTAGCTACAAACTTGAGGATGAGTAGAACATTGTCTTCTTATTTTACTGCTAACGCCGATCCGAGAAGAGGTGAATATTATTTAGCTGGAAATGCGCTGAATCAGGGAGACTATAGCAGTACTGCATCTAACATCGCGATCGTCGATTTGCATGCGGAAACACCTGTACTTTTCTTAAGCAGAGAAGAAAGTTTATTTTTACAGGCTGAAGCGCTAGAAAGATTCGGAGTCGGAAGTGGTAAAGCGTTGTACGATGCAGCAGTTATCAACAATTTCTCAAGATATAATCTTGATGGCAGCGGATTTGTTGCCGCTGGAGGTGCGTACGAATATCCATCAGTAGGTACTTTTGAGCAAAAATTGCAAGCGATCATCACACAAAAATGGGTTGCAAGCTTCCCAGGTAACGGATTTGAAGCGTTCTTTGAAAAAAATCGCACCGGCTATCCTTTAACTTCTGCTGTTCCACAAACTGATGCGGCCTATGTTCCTGGTCAAATCACTTATTCTGTGAATGGTTTTACAGGAGGACTTTTCCCAAAAAGAATCGTATATCCTTTGTCAGAAAGAAACGCCAATCCTAATGCACCGAATTTAATACCTATAACGACACCTGTTTGGTGGGCAAACTAAAAAATCATGAAAAAGATAATCATAACATCATTAATAGTTGCAAGCGCGCTTTTTACAGCTTGCGAAGATACATCAGATTCAAGGGATGTATCAAAAATAACGAACTATCCTATTATTACCGTTACAGGCGATGATCCGTTTTTCGTTCCCCTTGGAACGACATATGAAGATCCAGGCGCCGTAGCTATGGAAGGTTCAAACGAAATCGAAGTGGTAACAACAGCCGTCGGAAAATACAGAGGCGGAACTACATTGGATACTAATGTCACTGACGAGTATCAGGTTACTTACACTGCGACAAATGCCGACGGATTCAATGGTACTGCAAACAGACGTGTGATTGTATACAAAACTGGAGACCTTATCTCTAGTCTTGAAGGAGTATATACTTGTACGATCAGCAGAAACGGTATTACACCAAGCGCTGCCTACCAGAACATTCGGTACATTTATATTTGGAAAAACGCTAATGGAACTTACCAGATATCCGATGCATTTGGCGGATGGTATGAATTCGGTAGAGGTTTGGGTGTTGGCTATATCACTCCAGGCGGAACTATCGCTGGAGACATTCCAACCAATAACTTTACTTTCCCTGGAAATCCTTTGTCTAACCTAGGCTTTGGCGGAGTGGCGAACATCGTAGATGTACAGGTGAATCCTGTTACCAAGAAAATCGTACTGACATGTGCATGGGTTGCCCCACCAGCGACCAATTACACATTCGTGGCTACATTAACCCAAGTTCAACTTTAATATTATAAAAATGAATAACTTAAAAAATAATTTTATTAAGGTACTTTTCAGTATTTTCTTAATCACCTCACTCGCTTCATGTGATGAAGGTGGAGACCCAAGCAAAGAAGACATTGGGATGACTACAACTGGTGCTTATGCCGGGGACTGGTACATCACATTGACTGACACAGACGGAGTGACTTTAGTAGAGCATGTGTTACATTCAACATACAATACTGCCGCTAATGACAACACGATGTGGGTTGACGATCATGGCGATGGATATGTATTCAAAAGCAAAGTGTTTGTAAACACCGCTAGCGGATCATTCTCTGCAACCGACTCTCCAAATATCAACGACGGTGGTGACAATGATACTACAGTAACTATTACTGAAGGACAAATCACCAAATATGGCGCTGTTTCCAAAGGCGGTCACCCGGTAGACAGAATCCAGTTCAGGGTTCATTACAGCTACGATCCTGCTGGCTATGACATCTTATATGACGGTCATAGAAGAACAGGATTTCTTGAAGACGAATACTAGTCTGAACAGTAAACAATTTCTAAAAACCATCCCACAACGGGATGGTTTTTTTGTATCTTTGCGCAATGGAAAAAGAACATAATATATTTGGAATCAGGGCCATAATTGAAGCCATCCAATCCGGAAAAGCAGTCGATAAGGTTTTTATTCAAAAGGAAGTATCTGGCGAGTTAATGAAAGATCTGATGAAGGTCATGAAACGCGCCAATGTAAATTTTTCTTACGTTCCTGTAGAGAAACTAAATCGCCTTACCCCTAACAACCATCAGGGCGCAGTGGCCAGCATCTCTCCTATCGCTTTCCACGAACTTGAGCAATTGGTCGAATCTGTAACCCAATCGGGAAAAACACCTTTGTTTCTTATCCTCGATCAGATTTCAGATGCTCGTAACTTTGGGGCCATCATCAGAACTGCTGAGTGTACTGGCGTGGATGGTATTATCGTGCAAAAAGCAGGCTCGGCGCCCGTAAACGGAGATACCGTTAAAACCTCCGCAGGTGCAGTTTTTAATATTCCCATCTGTAAAGTGGAACACATTAAAGACGCAATTTTTTACCTCCAAGGATCGGGAATAAAAACAATTGCAGCCACAGAAAAAACCGAACACGCCATTTATGACATTTCTCTCAAAGAACCACTCGCTATTATTATGGGTAGCGAAGATCGCGGAATCAATCCGTCAGTATTGAAGATCGTAGATGAGAAAGCCAAACTACCTATGTTTGGCACCATTGGCTCCTTAAATGTTTCTGTCGCGTGCGGTGCATTTCTTTATGAAACCGTTCGCCAGCGGAGTTAATCGGCGCGTTTCTTCCTTACAATATATTTGTTGGCCGTAAAATCATAAATCACATCATAGTCAGGCTGTGCAAAATTATTGACGATTGTCTCAGGCTCATATTCCTCTATCTCAGGTTTAGGTAGATTGACAAAATTCCCTTGCTCATCAAATCGCTGCATGAATTTATCGTTCTGCGGATCGAAGTCGGGACGCTCCCAATCATACGAAAACAGCTTTTTATATTCAGGTGTTTTGATGTAAATGGCAAAAGCAAAGCCCGTAATTAATCCGGCGAGATGACCTTCCCAGGAAATTCCTTCCTCGACATCGGGGAAAATATACCACACCAAGCTGCCGTAAATCATAATGACCGTAAGTGACAATGCCACCAATCGATAGTATTTGGTGCGGATTCCTTTGAAAAATATAAAGCTTACCAGCACATAAACTAAACCGCTGGCGCCAATATGGTATGATTCCCTACCAATCACCCAAGTTAATAAACCCGAACACAGTATACCGTAACCCAAAACTCCAAATGCGTGTTTGCGATAGAAAAAACGTAGCGACGCAATCAGGATCAACAGCGGAATGGAATTGTTATACAGATGCTCAATATTACCGTGAATAAACGGACTCAGTAAAACGCCACGCAATCCTTCAAAACTTCGCGGATAAATTCCGTAAGCTTCTAAATTGGTCTGCGAATTTATTCCTGCCCAGAAAACAATCCAAAGTAACAATACCGATAGGAAAGGCAACGTTATGACCGATGGGGAAAATTTAAAGTAATTGTCATTCATGGTTTCAAAATTGATGTTTCGGGTTTCTCAAAAAAAGGTCCAAAGCAAACAGGGTGCTATTTTGTCAGACCGATTAACTTCCAAAAGAAACAGCCATTCCAATTACCCCGAAAATAATAAAAAATAAATCCTTAAAATCAGTAATTTTACAAAATGGAAGCACCATTAGCCGAACGTATTCGTCCACAAAACTTAGAAGATTATATCAGCCAGCTACATTTAGTAGGTCCGAAAGGCTCCTTGACCCAACAAATCGAAAAGGGAATTATTCCGTCATTAATTTTTTGGGGACCGCCCGGAACCGGAAAAACAACCTTGGCGCAGATTATCGCAGAACAATCCAAACGACCATTCTATATTCTCAGCGCGATCAATTCTGGTGTGAAAGACATTCGGGATGTGATCGATAAGGCGAAACAAAGCGGCGGACTCTTTACCGCAAAAAATCCTATTCTTTTTATAGACGAGATTCACCGTTTCAGCAAATCGCAACAAGATTCATTACTCGCCGCAGTAGAAAAAGGTTGGATCACATTGATTGGCGCCACCACCGAAAACCCCAGTTTTGAAGTCATCCCTGCGTTACTGTCGCGTTGTCAGGTTTATGTATTGAACCCGTTTACCAAAGCCGATCTCGAAGCTTTACTGCAGCGCGCAATGAAAACCGATGCACTGCTCAAAACAAAAAAAATAAAATTAAAGGAAACCGAGGCGCTCCTGCGACTTTCGGGTGGCGACGGACGCAAACTATTAAATATCTTTGAACTCGTTGTAAATGCCTCCGCTGGAGACACCATTTTAATTACCAATGACCGCGTGATGGAACTCGTGCAGCAGAACACCGTTCTATACGACAAAACCGGCGAACAACATTACGATATCATTTCGGCATTCATCAAATCCATCCGCGGCAGCGATCCCAACGCAGCAGTCTATTGGCTCGCACGAATGATCGAAGGTGGCGAGGACGTCAAGTTCATCGCAAGACGGATGCTGATTTTGTCGAGTGAAGATATCGGAAATGCCAATCCGACAGCATTAGTAATCGCCAACAACACCTTTCAGGCAGTCACAATTATCGGTTATCCTGAAAGCCGGATCATCTTGAGCCAGTGCGCCGTTTATCTGGCGACATCGCCGAAAAGTAACGCGAGTTATGAGGCAATTGGAAAAGCGCAGCAATTGGTCAAACAAACCGGCGATTTGCCCGTTCCCTTGCATCTGCGCAACGCACCGACAAAATTGATGAAAGAGCTGGGTTATGGCGATGAATATAAATATGCACACCGGTTTGACAATAATTTTACCGAACAGGAATTTCTTCCCGATGTCATTGCCAATACACCGTTCTATATTCCGGGAAATAATGCGCGAGAGAACGGAACTCGAGAATTTCTACGCAACCGCTGGAAAAATAAATACGGTTATTAAAATCGTACCTTGACTTTCTCTGAAACTAGTTTATCGTTCTGATAATATTCAAAAAACCAACTGCCACTTTTGGAAACCAGTTCGCCGTGAACATCGCCTCTGACAGCAGTAAAGCGCTCACTACTCGACGTCTTGTAGATTTTCATTAAAACTTTCGGACTACTGTCAACTAGCTGGAAGCCGTTGGTGATTGGCTGAGCAAATAAGGTCTCTTCCGAACCTTCAAAGTTCTCGCTAGCAATCGTTATTTGATTGCCCGATAATGGCTGGGTTGCCACAACCGGTGTACTAGGCGTAACGGGCGGAGCCGGGGTGTATCTATAATTTAAATCCCTTAAAGATTCAAAAGCTTGACGTATTGCAATATTATAGGCTTTGCCCCAATCTTTTTCCCTTGTTTCTCCTTCAGAAGAAGCATACAACGTGATGTTTTTACAATCTTTTATAATAATTCTCACTTTCGTAGACAAGAGCCCGCCACTGCTTTCGACATCTGCATACAACGCTTTGCACCTCGAATTGGCTACGGCATCTGGCAACACCTCAGAGTCTAAAGAAGCTTTAAATCCGTATTTTTCAAACAATAATTTGGTGAGCGTATTTAACCGAAATTCATCTTTAACGCGGGTGAAGCTGAATTTTGACGGCACAATGATGTATTGGTAACTATTAATCGGCGCTTGCGCAAAAGTGACGCTGCCAACAATAAGCAGTAAAAAGGTAATTATTTTTTTCATTTTAAAATAGCAATTTTAGTTCGGCTAAATTAGTAATTTGATTTATGTTTTGACTTACTTCGATTCGATTTGGATTAAAAAAAATAGCCCGCATCCCAAAATCGTGCGCGCCCTGTATATCGGCATTGAGACTGTCACCAATCATAATGCTGTTTTCTTTTATTGCACCGGCAACTTTCAATGCGTGCTGGAAGATAATAGGACTCGGTTTCTTTGCCCCAGCGGTTTCCGAATTGGTAATTGTAACAAAATAATCCGTAAGTTTTGACTTGTCTATTTTTCTAAACTGCGTTGCGGCAAAGCCATTAGTGATGATATGCAGCTTGTATTTTCCTTTAAGGTATTCCAGCGTTTCGAGTGCATCTTCAAAAAGATTGTTGAATTCGGGCAGCAGATCGATGTACTGGTCAGCAATTACCGATATGCGAAGGTCATCAATGACAAAGGCAATAGCGTCGAACGATTGGCGCAATCTGTTGTAACGCAATTCCTGATGCGTGATCGCGTCAACTTCATATAATTTCCAGCAAGCTTGGTTGATTGGAATATATTGCGCGAGGAAATCTCTGATCACAATTGCCGGGTAATCTTTCCGAAATATTGCTTCAAAGGCAAGCGCCGAATTAGTGTCGAAATCCCAGAGCGTATGGTCGAGGTCGAAAAAAATATCGGTAATCGTTTTCAAAAGAATTATTTTGCTACAAAAATCGGAAAGTTTTATAGAATTCCATCATCGGCAAAGCTAAAATAGTTGGTTTCGGTTATAATGACGTGATCGAGTATTTTAATATCAAGGCTTTCTGCGGCGAGTTTGAGTTTGCGCGTGATTTGCTTGTCGGCTTCGCTTGGCAACAATGTGCCCGAAGGATGATTGTGGGTCAGGATAATACCAACGGCGCCGGTTTCAATCGCCATTTTTAATACCAGACGCACATCGACGAGCGTTCCCGTAATTCCACCTTTGCTAAGCTGCGATTTCTGAATGACTTTGTTGGCATTATTAAGGTAAATGATCCAAAATTCCTCATGCGACAATTCACCAATTACCGGTTGCATGATCTCAAAGATCGACCGGCTCGAAGTTACTTTGGCAAGTGAAACCGCCTCTTCTGCCCTACGCCTTCGTGCGAGTTCCATCGCGGCGACAATGGTGATCGCTTTGGCTTGGCCGATTCCTTTAAAAGTGGTGAGTTTTGCGACCGGAATTTTACCGAGTGCATTGAGGTTGTTGTCGAGGCTCGACAGAATGCGTTTGCTAAGATCTACAGCCGATTCATTGCGGCTTCCCGATCCTATGAGGATGGCGATCAATTCGGCGTCGCTGAGCGCGGCTTTGCCTTTTGCAATTAGTTTTTCGCGTGGTTTGTCGTCTTCCGACCAGCTGCGGATGGGGAAAAAAGTGTTTTCAGACATGGCGTATATTCGTTAAATTGGCGTTGATAGTTAATACTTAACGGCTTAAAAATTTCGTTGTAGTTTCAAATACTAAAGTATGAAATATCTGATTGCTGTAGTGGCTTTTGTATTAGTTTCTTCGACTTCGGTTGAAAAAGAAATCTGGAATCTCAAAACGACTGACAACGATATCGATCATAAAAGGGTTCCAAACCTACAGGTTTTTTTTCGCAATATGGCAAAATGCTTCCCGTTTCAGCGAGTCCAATAATTATGAAATAGGCGATCTTCTTACCTGAATGATTGGTGGAAAACTGCCGCATATTGGAATTGTGAGCCATTTGAAATTAACAGAACATGAACAAAACCTGATTGTTCACAATATTGGGAACGGCCAGCTTTTGGAAGATTGTTTGTTTGATTACAATCACCGGGCATTATGCTATCGGAAGTAAATGCTGTTTTGAAACTGGGAGTTCCGATGTAGCCCTGATGGAAGCGGCATCCTTTGAACCGCATTTTCAGCGGGACAAAGATACAGCGGACAGCAGGACCAAACGCCATGCTAGGCAACCGATTTCCTGCTCCTAAAACAAAGCCTTGACTTCGTCGAAATTGAGGCCGCCATAATTTCCCGAACTCATCAACAACAACGCGATGCGCTCAGTATCATATTTCAAATGAAACAAATATTCGCGAAACGCCGCGGGATTTGTATAAATGATCAGGTCGCTTCGGTTGAAAGCGGTGCCGATTTGCTCAGCGGTGACTTCTTCGAGTTGCTTGATTTTGACAGCATCGGGTGAATAAAATACCACAGCGACATCAGCCGCATCGAGCGCACCTTCGTACTCCTTAAGAAATTCGGGATTGAGGCTGCTATAGGTATGGAGTTCGAGACAGGCGATGAGTGTGCGATTTGGATATTGCTCCTTGACGGCTTTCGTAGTTGCAGCAACTTTACTCGGTGAATGCGCAAAATCTTTATAGGCGACGTTATTTTTGTTTTCGGCAATTTTCTCGAGTCTTTTGGAAGCGCCTTTAAATGAAGCGATTGCTTCGTAGAAATCGGCTTCGTCAACGCCCATATTCTGGCAGATCCATTTGGCGCCTGCAAGGTTATTGAGGTTGTGCGCGCCGAAGACTTCGATCGGCATGTCTCCTTCTGGAGTATCGAGCAGCGTGGTGCCATTTTCGACTTTGTACTTTGGTGTCGAATAAGGCAATTTGCGGATTGGATTGGTCGCGGCATCGGCAACGCGTTTTACTTCGGCATCATCTTCATTGTAAACGAGAATGCCGCCATTGGTGATCATTTGAATGAAAATTTCGAATTGTGCTACATAATTTTCGTAGGTTGGAAATACATTAATATGATCCCATGCAATTCCCGAAATCAAGGCGATGTTGGGCTGGTAAAGGTGAAATTTGGGACGGCGATCCATTGGTGAAGACAAATATTCGTCGCCTTCCAAGACAATAAAATCATTCTCTTCGGTGAGGTGCACCATAGTGTCGAAGCCTTCGAGTTGCGCGCCTACCATATAGTCAACGTTGATGTTATGAAAATGCATGACGTGCAGGATCATCGAGGTTATCGTAGTTTTTCCGTGCGAGCCGCCGATGACAACACGTGTCTTGTTTTTCGACTGTTCGTAAAGAAATTCGGGGTAAGAGTACATCTTAATTCCGAGCTCCTGCGCCTTGAGCAATTCGGGATTGTCGGCTTTAGCATGCATTCCGAGAATGACCGCATCGACATCGGTGGTTATCTTTTCGGGAAACCAGCCCATTTCGGCAGGCAGTAAACCTTTTTTTGCGAGTCTGGTGCGTGATGGTTCGAAGATGGCATCGTCGCTTCCGGTGATGTAGTAGCCTTTATTATGTAAGGCCAACGCGAGATTGTGCATGGCGCTTCCGCCGATTGCTATAAAATGGGTACGCATTAGGATTTGTTTTTTTCGTTATAGGCCGCCCAGACCTGCCGAGCCTTTTGTGGCTGCTGCATCTTATGCTGGTAGAGGTTGGCTAATTTTTGATAAGTAGTTTGTGAGTTTCCGACTTCGATCGCTTTTTTGTATTGTGCTTCGGCTGTGGCGTAACGGTTGTAATGTTCCTCGATATGTCCACGCGCGAGGTAACCGTCGACCGTAGATATTTTTAATAACTCGGTTGCAAAGCCTATGGCCTTTTTTTCGCTTCCACCAACTAAAGCGGGCAATTGGATATGTAATTCAATCAGTGCCCAGCGCGCGCCGATATGTTTGGGTTCGAGTTCGAGCGTTTTTTTAAATGCCGATTTTATTTCGTCGACCATCAACAAAGCCTTGATTCCATTGCTTTCTTTAGCAACCATGGCTTTGGCGCCTCCGTATTTATAATAATAATCGGCGTGCTTTGGACTGCGCATTTGCAGTGTTTTGTAAAACGGCAGTGCGAGTTCCCAATTTGTCAAATGACATTGAATATCGCCCAAATATTCCAGGGTTTTCAAATCTTGCGGATGCTGTTTTAAATGTCTTTCAAAAAGCGATTTTGCGGAAATATATTTGCCATGGATGAAAAGATTTTCAGCTCTGTCAAAGTCGGATTGTGCCCACAAGGAAACGGATATAAAAAGTAACAACGGGATGAAATATTTCATGCATCAAATTTGATTTCAAAAGTAATCAAATAACCTTTAAGAAATCGAACAAAATTTGCTGTGAAAGCGACAAACATTCGTTAAAACGCACAAAAGTCCGACGAAATTTATCAGAAAATACGCGCGGAAACCCTTGTAAAATAAGAACTTGCGTATTATTTAGAGCTTTTTATTACGAAAAGGGTTATTGGTCGATTTTTAATGCTTGTTGCCTGACATATTATCGCAAGATTTTATTATGAAATAAATTTGTTGTTTAAAATGAACGTAAATAACACGGCCATGAAATACAACTACTCTATAATAAAAAATGTTCCCTCTATAGCAAATCCAGTGCAGTTTCGCAATCTGTTTGCGGGTATAATTCTTCTGCTTTTTGGACAAGTGATGATGGGACAAGTGACGACTGTCAATCTTTTACCTGCATCGGCAAATCCATGGACAGTACCGGTTGGGGTTACTTCAATAAGCATTCAGGCTTGGGGCGGCGGCGGCTCTGGAGGCGCGTCTAATGTTAATAGTGATGGGGGTTCGGGCGGAGGAGCTGGTGCATATACTACTTTAAACAATATTAATGTATCAGCACTGCCAAATATACCTTTTACCGTTGGCGTTGGAGGTACCGCTGCTCAAGTTGAAACAGCAGCTTCTGGGGGAAACACCAGTATTCTTGGACTGTCGCGAATGGCGGAGCAGGTGGTACTAGAAACGGAGGACTAGGAGCGGGAGGTGGAACGGCATCAGGCGGAAGTACAAATACAACAGGCGGAAATGGTGGCGCAGGTGGAGGCAACACAGGAGGAAATGGGGGCGCATCACCGAACGGCGGCACAGGCGGAAACGGGCAAAGTAACGGAAATGGAAATAGTGGGAATAGTCCTGGCG
>Ga0136636_10000339_pt1 | contig 22864 bp, 16 predicted proteins | sample AntDrymUQ8522106_2_FD_104653 | JGI IMG/M metagenome (GOLD analysis project Ga0136636, IMG submission 104653) | Polar desert sand microbial communities from Dry Valleys, Antarctica - metaG UQ852 (21.06) | ecosystem: Environmental > Terrestrial > Soil > Desert | place: Antarctica: Dry Valley... | reverse complement strand
TGCGAACGTCCTTGTGATTGCCTGCATGTTCCGTCGCCATTTTCATTCACCATTTAAACTCATCGGCCATGAACCTTAACAGTTTCAGTCCTTCTTTGATATAACCTCATCGAAAGCGCTTTTGGCAGCGGGTGTATGCTTTAACCGGATAGGCAAGATTCGTTCATTCGGTGCCGAGGCGGCAGCTTTGTTGAACAAAACCTGACAGGCTTTGCTCGCGCAAATCGTAAGTAGCGGACGTTCGTTTACCGTGCCGCAACTGCCGATATCAAGACGTTTACGACATTGTTCGACGCAAGCCCACTGCTCCAAACAAGACATTTCTTTTTACTCAATTTAGGCCGTTATGGGTCGATCCTATCACTGCTAGTGATGATGGCTTCGCTGAATAAGCTGCCAGTTGCTGACATGCGTAATCGCGAGCGTGATACTACCCAAAACAGTAAGCAACATCTCTGACATTAATCGATTTTGCCATAACGCTCCGGTCGAAAGGAGCATGATTCCAGTTAGGCCCAAGATAACGGGAATGACGGACCGATGCGTGCGATATCCCTTTGTCAGCGCCAGCGCACTTGTTGGGACCGCGATAGACAGCATGACGAGATGGAATGATTCAGGGATATTCAAAATATGTGCGATTGTTGGAAGAGCCGCCAGTAGTATTGGCATCGCTAGACAATGCAGCATGCAAGCGAAGGATGCCCCAATTGCTACACTATCCAGTAACGATGGCCTGACATTCATGACATCTCCGTTTCAAAAATGCCGCAAGGGAGTGACAAAACCATCCGAATAGTGCAATGATACAACATATCATGATTCGCAAGCGGGAATTCAAAATGTTTGAAAGCTGTGGAATAGCCTGGTCTGAATCCAGTGCTGCGCTGGAACGCGCTTGATGAGCGTTGGTGTATTGTCAAATGCTGTCATCGCCGCGAATGCGGAAGTGTTGAACGCGATCCGTGGTGACGATGTGTCACTGGCCATCTGGGAACGCGACGCACCCTCCCCACTTGGTTCGATTGCGCTGGGCGATGCAGATAACATCCGTTTTGAGGCCAATCTTGAAGAGCTGCCGGGCGCGCTTGAAACGCGCCTACGTGCTGCAGGCTACTCGAGGGGCATCACCCGCAATATCCTAGTCATTGACATTGTAATGCTCGCCAATCGTTTTGCTACGGCAATGGAGGCGAGCGATGTTGCAGTTCGATTGGAGCATATCACCACCAATGCTTGCAAGAAATTCCACGCTGACCATGTGACCGCGCGACTGATCTGTACCTATCTCGGTCAAGGCACACAGTGGCTCGATAGCAAAGATGCGGTCAACTGCGACTGCGGCGATCCGCCCATTATCCGGCAGCTTGGTACAGGCGACGTCGCATTGTTCAAGGGCCGCCTGTGGTCCGCCGAAAATCCTGCCATTCACCGCTCGCCTCCCATCGAAGGCACAGGCGAAGCGCGGTTAGTCCTGGTGATCAACAGTTGATCACCTACCCAATTCTAAAAAGTAAACGAAAGCAACGCGCCAACTTAAACAAAATGCAATATTATATCATACCACACCGAGTTAGCGTGTGCTGAGGTTGAAAAAAGGTCAAATATTATGTGGTCATCGCTTCGGCTAGAACGAAAGCTAATTTTACGTGATCGCGGTGCAATTGCTACAGCCTGTTTGCTTGCCGCTATCTTGCTCGTGTCCTTCGTCTCGGGATTGCAAGCTGACCGATCCGAAGCCGCGGCACTGCGGTCGGCGGCGGAATCGATACAGGCGGAATGGGCCGCGCAGCCGCCCAAAAATCCTCATTCAGCCGCTCATTATGGAATTTTAGTTTACCGCCCCGCGGCGCCGCTACAGGCGATTGAGCCCGGTGTTTTGCCTTATCAAGGTGCAGTAACTTATCTAACAGCGCACAAGCGTAACGCGCCGATGCTGTCACCGGCTTCGGTGCGTGTGGCGGAGACCCGCTATGGCGGGACCCGGTTTTCTCCGCTGTTGCAAATAGCTGGCGGATTTCTAGCTCTCGTGATTGGCTATCTGGTTGGCGCTCGTGAGGCGCGCCGAGGGATGTTGCCGCTGTTAATCGGCACAGGAACACGGGGCGGTGCTGTCGTTGCAGCCAAATCGGTCGCAGCAGGTACGCTGGTGCTGCTTGCCGCGCTTCCCGCGCTGGTTTTGGCAGCGATTACGATAGGCGGCGGCGATCCAGGCGAACGTTTTGCATTGCTTTCTGTTGCTTCGCTGCTGCACTTGTTCGTCCTGGGCAGTATCGGCGTCGCCGCAGGCATATGGCTTGGGGCTGCACGCTTTGGCCTTGCCGCGGTTGCTTTTGTTTGGGCCATGAGTGTGCTGATTATCCCACGCATTGGCAACATAGCAGCAGAACGCATCGCGCCGCTAACCCAGCAACAGGTTGCTAAAACAATCGAGGCGGACTTTGCCAAGGGACCAGATGGGCACTCTTCGGACAGCGATGCCAACCGTGTGTTTGAGCAGCGCGTTTTGAAGCAATATGGTGTCGCGACTAAAGACGAGCTACCAGTAAATTTTGACGCGCTGTTGATGCAGGCGGATGAAGAATTTCGCGGCAGTGTCTATGATCGCAGACTTGCCGAAGCGGAGGCAGTTCGAGAACGTCAGGATAATATCCGCCGGTCTGCTTGGGCATTTGGACCGACATCGGCGATGCTCGATTTGTCGGTGCGGATCGCAGGCTCGGACGCTGATACACAGTGGCGATTTGACGAAAGCGCCGAGGCATTTCGCCGCGATCTGGTTGGCCGGTTGAACCGGCATATGGCGGAAAATAGCGAAACGGGCGATTGGTCATGGACGCCCGAAGATCGTTATTATGCAAGTTTTAGCGCATTTCGTCCGCGGACACCTGCGCTTCGCAATGATATTGATGACGTTGTCCCGGCTGGCTTGGCTTTGCTTGGCTGGGCGTTCGCGGCGTTCTTTGCGTTAATGCTAACGGCGCGCCGCTTCAACGGACGGGCGGCATTATGATCAGGGCCATCATCAAGCTGGACTGCGCGCTATTATTTCGCTCGCGCGCGGGATGGCTCTTGGCCGTGCTCTTGGTGGCCGCTGCCGCACTTGCTCTGTCAAGCGGGCTAGACTGGCGGGAGCGTTATCTGGGAGCGGCAGAAAACGCACGCGCCCAAGTGGCGGAGGATCACGATGTTCTTGCAGGCGTCTATGCCGATATCGAAAGCGGGCGACGGCAGCCGACAAATGTCGACACGTTTGATGGCAATGGCGAATTTATCCCTGATCCGCGCGACCCTTATGTGGCGGGATTTTATCATACGCAATTAGCCGAGTTGCCCGCTGGGCCATTGCTGGGGCTGGCCACCGGCAGCACAGAGTTGCGGGCTACCCACCACCGCATCAAATCTGTGCCGCTAAACTCACTGATGCAAGTTGGCGAACCTGCCGAACGCGTCAACCCAGGCGCACTGGCAGCCGGGCGTTTCGACTTGTTGGCATTCATTCTTTATCTCTGCCCCCTTGCGCTTGCTCTGCTGCTGTTCGATGCAACGGCTCGCGAACGCGAAGGCGGTCTTGCGCCCTTGCTCGCCGGGTTAGGCGCATCAAAACGCGATCTGCTGGTTGCGCGGGGGCTGACGCGGGGCGGATTGATAGCCGCCATTGCAGTTTCAGCATCGGCAGTTGGGATCGTCTTGATCGGCGCGACCGAACCTACGGTTATATTCGGATGGATTATGGGCACGTTGGTTTATCTGGCATTCTGGACGGTGCTTTTATTGTGGGTGGCATCAAGCGGACTCGCCATGGTCGGCGCAGCCGCAGTTGCTGTGGGACTTTGGGTAATGCTGATGCTGTTGTCACCCGGTCTGATAGAAAGAACGCTAAGGCCAGACGGCTTACTCGAACCGCGCGCGCTGGCCGATGCAGCTGTGCGCAGGGTCGGACGGGAGACAAATGCGAATCCTGAAGCACAAGCCGCGGCTAAGGCCCGTGTTGCTCGGGAATATTGGAAAATTGATTTTGCCACGGCACCTGCATGCGCCGATCGCGAAGGCGTGCTTACCGAATATGTCGAGCGGCGTCTGTCCGATGAAACCTATTCCGCTGCCATACGGCAAGGTGCGGCGCGAGAAGCTATGTATGATACCCGGCTTGATCGATGGGGCTGGATATCACCAGCACTGGGCGTGCGGCGGTCGATGGAAAGCCTGGCAGGTGTCGACCCGGCACGTCAGCGGCTGTTTGAGGAACAGGTTATCAGTTATCATGCTGCATGGCGCAATCGGATCACCGACGCGCTATTTGCGTGCCGCAGCCTTGACCGGGCTGCTTTCGACACAGCGCCGCGCTTTGCGTGGCGGGCCCCTGGGATCAGCAACACCGCCTTGATCGGCATTGGCTCAGCAGCGCTGCTGACTCTGCTGATTGGTGTGATTGCGCTGCGTAAAAGGTCGTTGCTAGATTAAGCGGTAGCTTCAAGGAAGAACTGCCGCTCGATTTCCTCTGCGGACAGACTAGCAGGGTCAAGACTGAGCGCGATTCGGCCATTTGCCATCACCAGCACTTCACTCGCCACTTCGCGCGCGCGCCAGATATCGTGCGTTGCCATCAGAACCCCAACGCCTGCTTCGGCAGTCTTGCGCAATGCCGCATTGAACTCCGCAGCCGAATGGGGATCAAGGCCACTGGTCGGTTCATCCAGCAACAGCAACGATGACTGGCGACTGAGCGCCAGAGCCAGCCCTACCTTCTGACGCATTCCTTTGGAGTAGGTTGATGCACGGCGGGAAAACGCCTCCTCTGGCAATCCCGCCGAGCCGAGAGCCGCGTCGAGTTCATCCGTTAGCAGGCGGAGGCCCGAACCAATTTCCAACAGATGCGCAAGATTTTCCCGGCCTGAAAGTTCGTCATACAGCGCGACATTTTCAGGAAGGAAAGTGGTCGCACGCCGTGCAGCATTGCCGTCCTCATCGATAGAATGCCCCGCCACAGTGATTGTCCCGCTATCAGGTGCGATAAACCCTGCACACATCTTCATCGTCGTGCTCTTGCCGGCACCATTGGGGCCGAGCAGGGCGACGATTCCGCCGCGCGGGACCACAAGGGAGATAGCATGGACTGTGATGCGGTCGTCGTACTGCTTGCTTACATCCTTAAGGCATAAAGCTTCGTCCATGATTAAATTGCTCCAAAACTGCGGCTAAGCGTCACGACAAACTGTCGCGGAGCTAACGGGTAAAGCGCGAACAAATTTGTGATATAGCGTGTGCTATTGGTGATATTATTGACGTTCAATCCCAGCCGCCAACGGTCCGCAATGGTATAGGCCAAGCCCAAGTCTAAACGGGCATTGGCAGGAATTACAATGGAATTGGGTAGGCTCGCCTGAATGCGGCTGTTCCAGGTAACGCCGCCGTTCAGGCTCAATCCTCTCGCGGCCCCTTCCTCAAGGGCATATCGAACAAACAGCGACGCACTGTGCTTTGGCGTCGCCGCCAACTGTTGACCGAAATTCGGGTCGCCGGGTTCGTCCGCACGCGTCCGGACATAGGCATAAGTGGCAATGGTCTCCAGTCCGGGCGCGAGCTGCCCTGTCAGATCGATCTCACCGCCGCGACTGCTCTGCTTCCCGGCGGCGATCGACTGGCCAAAACTGTTGATATCGGGAATGACGACATTGAACCGCTTGATGTCAAAGGCGGCAAGCGTCAGTAAAGCCCTGTCGCCGAACAGTTTTTGACGCAGACCGACTTCGATCTGCCTGATCTGATCGGATTCGAAGACGTCCCCGTCAATATCAAAGGCGAAATTGGGCGCAAAGCTCTTACCCCAGTTGCCGAATAGGATAGTGTTGCCGGAAAGGTTGTAGGTCGCCCCAAAACGTGGCGACAACTGCGACCCAGAAATCGGCGCGCCCTGGCCGTTGAACTGCCCGTCATTGCGCTGCCAGTCCTGACGGAGGCCGCCGAGAACGGAAAGCCTGTCCGTTAGCTGGCTAAATATCTGCGCGTAGATGGCATCGCCCTTATAAGTGGAAAATCCGTCAAAAGAAGGCGTTAGACTGCCTGCGGGCGGAGGCGCACGGGTGCCAGTAACAAGATCAAGAGGACCCAAGATGCGCGACGATGCGTCATAGTCATAGCGGTTTTCAAACCGTTCATATCCAGCAAGGAACACAGTTTCGAGGCCAATGGCATTGGTCCGGTAAATCAGATCGCTCTGAACGGTATAACGCCACGTCGATTGCGGACCTTCAAAAGTCACACGATCGACTGTGCGGCCATCTGCTTGCACGCTGGCGCTGACCCGCGATGATCCGATATTGATTGCATAATCCGTGTACAGACCGGCAACGCGAAGCTTCAGCCCATCCGCTAAACCGATATTAGCTTCGCCGCCGATATTCCAATAGTTTTCTTTAGCCCGCTTGGCATCACGGTCGATGAAGGTTCGGCTGATCGGCAAGTTAAACGTCGTCAGGCCGGAGGCAAGGCTGCCGTCGAGCAGTGGCAGCCCATCATCAAAACTGTAATTCCGGCGGAGATAGCTCGCATCAAACCGCAGAGAAATATCATCGCTGGGGGCATATTCGAGTGAACCCGAACCGATATATTTTTCGGAACTGACAAACTCACGGAAGCTGCCTGCGCTTTCTGCCGCACAGTTCAAGCGAAATCGCAGACTACCATCGCTGTTGAGCGGGCCTCCGACATCTCCCTGAACGCGATAGAAGTCATCCGACCCAGCATACAGAACGGCTTCCCCCTTGAATTGCTCAAGCGGCCTTTTGGTGATGACATTGATGTTGCCTGCAAACGCACCAGTCCCGCCATAGAGGCTGCTGATTGGCCCCTTCAGCACCTCTATTCGCTCGATATTGCTTAGGTCAGCCGGGTTCTCCCCGCGCACGCCATTGCGGAGAATCTCGTAATTGGCAAAGAATCCGCGAATGAGGAATCCGGCATTGTCACCAAATCCGGGTAGCGTTTGAACGCCCGACACATATTTTGTTAGGTCTTGCGGCAATGTGGCCCGCGTATCCGTTATCAATTCCTGAGGCAGGATGCGGATTGTGTTTGGCAGCTTTTCGACATCGACTGGAAAGCGGCTTCCGGTCGACGTCTGGCGCGCGAGCAAACCGCCTGTCTCGGAAAAAGCATCTCCGATAACGATAATTTCGCTGCTGTCTTCATCGCTACCGCTGTTTGCATCCGACTGCGCGTGCGCAGCGCTCGTGCCGATGATTAGCGATAGCCCGACCGACGCAAATAAGATCGAACGCATAATATTCCCCTAGCAAAACTGATTTCGCCGTATATGTTATGGTATAACATTAAACTCAAGTGGAATATCGCATGAATTTCAAACTCTCGGCGTTGCTCGTTTCAGCGCCTATGCCGCTTTACGCCCAATCGGCATTACCGACGGCTGAACAAGCGGCTCTGTCTTCAGCACCGGAAAGCGAAATTTCCACTGTTCCCGAAAGTGGCCCCGATCGAGCTGGGCGTGCAGACGAAAATGCAATTACTTCGGCACAAGACGCCTTCGGTACCAGCGTTGGTCGCGAAACGATTGGGCTTTACACATCGTCAAGCGTACGCGGATTTTCGCCCATTACGGCTGGGAATGCCCGCATAGAGGGACTATATTTTGACCAGGTCTGGGGATTGACTGGTCGTATTCGCCGTTCAACTACGATCCGTGTCGGCATCTCGGCGCTTGGTTCACCATTTCCTGCCCCAACAGGTATCGTCGACTACAGTTTCCGCAAGCCAGGCAACAACGCGGCATTAGGGCTTGCTGCAGGCATTGATAGTTATGGCGCGACCTTTCTGGAGGCAGATGCATCAGTCCCGTTAGTAAACAACCGTCTTACTTTGGGATTAGGCGCGGCAGGGTATCTGGAAAGCTATTACAACGGCACGATTGGTCGTTATCATAACAGCGCCGTTAGCTTGCGCTGGACGCCTTCCGATACAATTGAAATCATTCCGTTCTGGCATCGTTCGGAAGGCTATGACGATGATACTGGGCCAATCTTTATTCCAGCAAACGATGCTTTACCACCGTCCGTGCCACGCCGTCGTTTTCTTGGACCGAATTGGGCTACCTATCGGGGGGGTGCCTTTAACTATGGCGTCCTGTCCAAATTGACTGTTGACGAAAATTGGACGCTACGCGGCGGGTTGTTCCGTTCAGGCTTCGATGATCAGAAAAGCTTCTCGCACTTTCTTGTTGATTTGCAAGCCGACGGCAGTTCCAACCGCATAATTATCGCCGATCCGGACAGCTACGGCGCCTCGACCAGCGGTGAACTTAGACTTTCGCGTCAAGTTCGAGAGGGCGACCGGCTACACACCATTCATGCGACGTTGCGGGCACGTGACCGCGCGCGGCGGTATGACGGATCGCAGGTCATCGATTATGGCGCAACCACCATCAATACCTCTTTCAATGAGCCGGAACCAGAGTTTGTCTTTTCCTCACAGACCCGGGACGAAGTGCGCCAATGGACAGGCGGCATTGCATATGAGGGACTATGGCGCGGGGTTGGTGAAATCGGGTTTGGTGTCCAGCGCACAGACTATCAAAAACGCTTCGCAGCGCCTGACCTGCCTAAGGACAACATTGGCGCCAAGCCGTGGCTCTATAATTTCAACGTTGCAGTCTATGTGACCGACAAGCTTGCGGTTTATGGCGGCTATGCCCGCGGTCTAGAAGAAAGTGGTACTGCGCCCAACAACGCTGCCAACCGTAACGAGCTGTTACCAGCGATTTTGACGAACCAGCGCGATGCAGGTTTGCGTTATCGATTTGCATCGGGGATGACTGTGATCGCTGGAGTATTTGATGTCCGCAAGCCCTATTTCAGTCTCGATGCTGCTAACCGCTTTGTGCTACTGGGTGACATCAAAAACCAAGGCATCGAAATATCGCTGGCCGGTAATATCACCCCGCGCTTCAACGTAGTTGGCGGAGCGGTTTTTGCCCGCCCGCGTGTAACCGGAGAAGGCGTAGCGCTCGGCCCGGTTGGGCGGCTGCCCGTAGGCTTTGCCGCACGTCGCATTGAACTCAACCTCGATTGGCAAACGCCTTGGCTAAAAGGCTTATCATTCGACTTTTCTGGTACCCACAGCAGCCGTGTCCCAGCAACGGTCAACAACCGGGTGTTCATCCCGGCTCGACCGAGCATGGATATTGGCGGGCGTTATCGTTTCAAAATCGCTGATAATGCTGCCAGCGTCAGGATTGCGATCAACAACGTAACTGACGAAAGCGGATATGAACTGCGCGGTGCAGGGGCCTACGACCTTTTTAACGGCCGGACAGTCTCGCTTTTCTTAGGCGCGGATTTCTAAATCTTGGATATGCCAACTTCCGGTGTTGCCGACAATTTAGCAGAGGTGCTGACCGGCCCCCACTGAGTGGTCCGGTCACTGCAAGAGCCGGGATTGGCCGATTCGCGACATTTGTCTTACCTCGGATCGCCAATGTTTTTGCCAAATGCGACACTTAGTCCATCAAGTTATCCAGTGTTAGGCAACGTCTATTGTCAGCTCAACAACTCAGGTCGCGAAATGTTCGTTGGATCAACTTCCGGCCTGACGAATTGATAGAGGAAAGACCGATAACTCAGTCGGCTGTCTGCAGCTGTCCAGGAAAAACACGATATTCGACCATTGCAGAGTCGTCTTCCAGCCACCGTTTCAATATCTCTGCGACTGCGTCGGCCATATTTTCGATTGGCTGACGCACCGAAATAATGGGGTGGCTCCGCCAACGCGAAGCCTCCACGGCATCAAAGCCGGCAATTGCAACCGGCGTTGGCCTGCCGGCAGCAACTAAAGCATCGTGCGCGCCAATCGCCATGGTATCATTTGCGGCAATAATGGCTGTGAAGCTGTTGGACCCTGCGGCAAGCAAATGTTCGATTGCGCCATATCCTTCCGAATAGGCAAAGTCTCCTTCCGCCGTAGCTGAAACACGGGCTCCTGCTTCGTCGAGCGCTATTTGCACGCCGCGCATCCGTTCCTCAGCAACATAGGAATCGCAAGCATGGATTAGCGCGAAGTCACGGTGGCCGAGCTCTAGCAAGTGCATTGCAATGCTGCGGCCGGCGGCGGAATGATCGCAACTGACCGATGCACATATCTGCGTTCCGGGCCGGTTATAGAATATCACAGGAACTGCAGCCTGTTCCAGGGTCGCAAGATCTGATGGCGGTATCGAAACAGCGGCTATTACGCCGTCGAGCTGGTACGAGAGAATGTTGTCGATAACCGAAGCAATCTCGTCGCTATGCTCGATAATAAACAACATTACGCGAACGTGTTGAGCCGAAAATGAACGTGAGAGAGCGAGTAGAACCTCAGGATGGTCGCGGTTGGTTTCGCCGAACATGATGAGGCCCACGACATTAGAACGGCCTTTAGCAATCGCGCGCGCCATAATGTTTGGCCGGTAGCCGAGCTTGCGCGCAGCCGCGAGAATGAGCGCCTTCTTCTTTGGCGCTACACTCGCGCCCGGGGTAAAGGCGCGCGAGACTGCGGAAGGCGAAACTCCCGCTGCGAGCGCTACATCATGCGAATTGACGCGCATCCGCGAGGGGCGCTGTCCCTTACCTTGGGTAACTTTTTTGGGTTTCGGAGTTTTTTTAATATTCATTTTGGTGGCTGTCCAAATGATCTATGGCGTTGTTTATGCAGTCCGTGCATTGTCAGTTCCTAATCGGTGCAAAGTATCGGCGCAATGGTAGGCTGAACAGAGCCCGGGAAACCCAGATAATCGACAAAAACTTTACTGCAAGCGCATGCAAGCTGTAGCAATAGGCAGGTAACTTCCATACAGTGTTTAGCTTCACAGCGCGAACGGAGTAGATGCAGCTATGTCAGATTTTCAGGCCGCCAAGGACCTTGTCCGCCAGTATCATGCGGACATTGCCAGGGCCGACACTGGTTCAATCGCAGAAGTGCTAAAGCGGTATGTATCGCCCGACTGGCGGTGGCGCGGTATGCATCCGTTTCATGATCTACAAGGCCCCGACTCTGTGGCGGAAACATTCTGGTCGCCGTTCATGACCGCAATGAACCATATCCAGCGCAGGCCAGATATTTTCATCGCAGGACTGAATGAAATTGACGGTTTTAAAGGCGTTTGGGTCGTCCAGATGGGTCACCTGATGGCATTGTTTGACAAGCCGTGGCTTGGCATCCGGCCAACATCGAAGATCGTTATGCTGCGATTTGTCGAATTCAACCATGTCGTCGATGGCAAAATTGTCGAAACCGCGATGTTTTTCGACATATTACACCTGATGATGCAGGCCGGACAGAATCCGCTACCGCCTGCTACTGGCGCTCATCTGGTCCAGCCGGGGCCAATGACCCATGAGGGCCTACATTATGGTCCCACCGACCCGGCAATGGGCGTGGCAACGCTCGCCGCAATCAATGCAATGCTTAACAATCCCAGCAGCCGGGTGGACGGCGTTGATGAGAATGTCCGACTTGAGCGTGCGTGGCATAATGACATGATCTGGTGGGGTCCAGCGGGCATCGGCGCAACGTACACCATCGACCGCTATATCGAACAGCACTGCATTCCCTTCGACGAAGCGCTATCGGTAGGCTACCGCTTCAACGGCCATTTGTGCCGCCTCGCAGAGGGCAATTTCGGCGGATTTTTTGGTTGGGCCAATTTGACGCTGAAGAACTCTGGCAATTATCTCGGGATGACTGGAGCACCGGCTCCGGCCGACATGCGCGTCGTGGACATGTACCGGCATGAAAACGGCAAGCTTGCTGAAAACTGGATCTTCATCGACATCCTGCATTATCTGAACATGCAGGGACTCGATGTGCTTGGCCGGATGGCGAAGCTAAACGGACTTGGTGTTTGAGGCGAAAACCAAGTCTCCGCCTCAAGTTTTCCTAAAAACTCTGTCCGAACCTAATGCCGATGGTCCGCGGTTGGGCATATAGCCGGTAAATTTCCCCCGTCGGATCGCGCGTAGTCGGGCCGCAGTAATTGATGTTGCACCGCGCCGCACGGTTAAATTGCGCGCGCGAATCCGTCACATTGCGCATGAATATCTCAAACTTCATAGACCCTTTTTGCAGACCTGTCGCAAGATCGAGCATGAAATAGGACGGCAATATCCCCGTCTTTGCGATATCCGCAGTTGTAATCACAGGGGTACGTTTACCGACGTAAACACCGGCTGCCTGAATATGCGCAGTACCGCCTGCCATCGGCCATTCATACCGCGACACAATGTTGCCCTTGAACTTCGGTGTCAGCGGCAATTTCTGTCCCGCAGGTGCCGTCGTCACGCCAAATAACACAAAAGGTTCGCGCAATTTGGCGTCGACATAAGTTCCCGCCGCATTGATAGAGAAGCCGTCGCCCGAACGCCAGCCGATATCGGCTTCAAGGCCTTTGGTCCGCGCGCTACCAACATTACCGACAAGGACAACGCCTGCGCTACCGGGCGGTTGATATGCGACTTGGACATTCTTCCAATCCTGCAGGAAACCAACAAGGTTCAACGTCACGCGGCCATCGGCAAGGCTATTCTTGGTGCCAATCTCGTAATTGTTGAGCGTGTCCGCGCCAAATGGATCGGCGTTTCCGGCGCGGTTGATGCCGCCCGGGCGGAAGCCGGTTGATGCAGTAAACCAAAGAAGATTGTCGTCTGTAAATTTATAGGTTGCATTTGCCCGCCAGGTGACGCCGCTGCCGTTCGAGCGTTTAGGTGAAATGCTACCATCTGGGTTTAGCACGCCCAAGTTGGTGCAAGGGCTTCCCGGAACAACGGCCTCGCCAACGCCGAACGGCCCGCCTCCCGCTGCACGACCAAGACATTGCCGCACGCCGGTGCCATAATATGTTGTGTTTACTCCGAAATAGCCGACGAGATCATTGTCGAACTTATAACCACGAAGCCCACCAGTTACAGTCAGCTTATCACTGATATCGACATCAATCTGTCCGAACGCTGCATAGTCACGGTCGCGGCGGTTTTGCAAAGTCAGCCAGACCGTTCCGGGACGACCCGGGACCGATAGCCCGTCAGCAAAGCCGGGCGTGATATACTCGTTTGTTTCGTTCTGAAATTGGTGCTGGTAAAACAGCCCGGCAATGCCGCGAACCGGTCGGTCGGCTGGCGTCGCAATGCGCAATTCCTGGCTGATTTTCTCCAGCTTTGACCGGTTGCGTGCGATTTGCGAAGGGTCGATTAACTGTCCGGCATTGTTGACTACACCAGCACCCGAGCCGGCAACCAAATCGTAGAAATAGCCATAATCCGAATAGTCATTCTGGTCCGTCCGCGTGCGGGTCATATAATAGCCGGCATAAGTAACTTCGAGGTCAGCAATTTCGCCAGTGATCGTTGCACCGGCCTGGACGAAGCTGTCTTTGCCGAACTCAGGATAGAAGGACGAAACGTTCAGCTCGCCGACCTTGTCGTCGTTCGACCGAAAATTTCCGTCCCATTTGGTTTCCTGGAATGTCAGGCTGGGCGTGATGGTCCAGCTATCATCGAGATCAATTCCGAGCTGCGCGCGCAGACCATAGACGTCGCTGGTGTTGAAATCCTCTTCAACAAGTGCGGTATTTGTTTGCGTAATACCAGAACTGCGGAATGTCCGCGACCGCAGCACATTGTCTATGTAACCAGGCGTGCGGTTGTACCAGCCGGCCACACGGAGCGCCACGCTGTCCTGAACCAGCGGATAGTTGACATAGCCTTTGACCTGACCGCCAATTCCGTCACCAAGTACATGACTGAGTTCAAGGTCGTAAGAAGCGCTGAAATTTGAAGGATCGGGCTTGTTGGTTATGATGCGGATAGTACCGGCAAGGCTCGACGCACCAAACAAGGTGCCTTGCGGCCCGGCAAGCGATTCAATTCGGGTAACGTCGTAGACTTGAAGGTCGACTGTACCTTGGATCGAGGTGATCGGCTGCTCGTCGAGATAGGTGCCAACCGTCGGCAGCGATCCGGACACAATTAGACCGCCATCTGTGGCTACACCGCGAAAGACGACCGAAGCATTTCCGGGCGCACCGACCGAACCGGTTGTAAAGTTCGCGCTTGGTAAAAACTGCATATAGTCGGCAAAGTTACGCACCTGGAGCTCATCGAGCTTCTCGGTATTGAGCACCTGGATGCTGATGGGAACGTCCTGAACGCTCTCGGTCCGTTTTTGCGCCGTGACGACGATCTCACCGGTATCAGCCGCTTCTTCCGGCGCTGACTGCGCAAGTGATGGCGTCGCCAGACAAGAAGTGGTGAGGAGCACTGCTGCAAATGATTTCACTGCTAAACGCGCGGTCGGCATGGCAAACCCTTTCGATAAACGCATGGGCAAGCAATATCTGAACCCCTCACCCTGCTATGAACCTGGCAAGGAATGCATTCGCAGTCAATGAATTTATTGCAAGCCTATGCAATATTTATGACAACTGGTTTAGCGTGCTCCGCAGCGGTTCAAGCCAAGGTTCAAAATGCCGCCAATGATCAAGCGCATTGGAGTTGATCGGCTGGCGAACCTGTTCGGAACTGGCAGTCCTGACCGCACGGTCCGTTTTATGAGGCGCAAGGCAGCCCGCTTCAAAAGGAAGTCGGCAATGCGTCAGCATATCGCGGATTATGCGCTCTGGTTCGGCAACGAGGGATTCGTGCGACACGCGCAATATTCGCCCAGTAAGCACGCTATCAAAATGCGCCATAAGTTGAGCGTAATCGTTCAAATAGCGGCTCAGGTCAGTAAGGCTATAAGTGAATCCTTGCCCGCGCGAAAAATGCTGTTTGAAGCAGGAAAAACCCGTTGCCATCGGGTCACGCCGCGCGTCGATAATCAAGGCGTTGGGCAGGATCAGGTGGATGAGCCCCACATGCAGGAAGTTGTTGGGCATTTTGTCGATAAAACGCGGCCTGCTGGTTTTGCGCTGCACCCGGGTGCCATCGAGATAACGCTGTCCAAGTGAGCTGCGTTCTTCGGGCGACATTGCCAACAACCGCGGCAAATAGCCGGCCGGGTCATCCTTGCCGCTTCCCCTGCCGCTAAGATCAGCGGCGATTGTCCCAATATCGGGTAACTCCATGGTCCCTTCGACCTCGCTGTGCGATGCCAGTATCTGCTCGATGAGCGTGGAGCCGGAGCGCGGAAGTCCGACGATGAAAATGGGATCGTTCGCCAGATGCCCGCCTTCGGCCCTCTCTGCAAAGACCGCTCTAGTCAACAAGGTGCAGCTATGCTCGACATGTTCTGTCGTGCGGTCGGCGTTGTACGGTAGCTCGGTTCGGCGGAGGCGGTTGCCTTCGGCGTATTGCGTAAAGGCGGCTTCCCATTCCTTTGCGTCTTCAAAGGCTTTGCCAAGTGCGAAGTGCAGATGGTAACGGTCGGCTTGCGACGTTGCCTCTTCCAGAGCCGCTATCATTGCTCTGCGGTCGTCAGCACCCAAGGTTACGGTTTTCAGGTTTGCGAGGCTCCAATAAGCATCACCAAATGAAGGCGCGAGCGCGATAGCCTTGCGATAGGCGGCAACGCTTTCGGGTTGGCGCCCAACGGTTTTGAGCACATGTCCAAGGCTGACCCAAAGGCGTGGCTGTTCGGGAAAGCGCGCAAGGATACGCTCGTAAAGGGATATGGCCTCGTCATAGCCGCCGGTCCGCACCAGCACGCCTGCCTTTAACGCAAGATGCCCGAAGTCCTCGGGCTGCGCCGTAATCAAAATGTCGGCATGTTCGTAGGCCGCTGCGAACTTGCTTTGCCGGTGAAGCACCGTCACATAATTAGAGCGCGCGGCATGAAACTCAGGCGCAAGCTGCAACGCGCGCGCCAGTAGTTTTTCGGCATCGCCATATCGCCCCAGCCGCGCCGCAACCTCTGCCATCATCCGGATTGCCGCGACATCAACCGGGTCTTCGCGAAGCCGTGCGCGGAGTCCTGGCTCTGCAACGTCGAGCCGGTCCTGTTGCAACGCAAGCGCCAGTTTTACCATCACTGGATCGCGCTGCGCCGCATCGAGCCGGGCAGCCAGATTAACCCGTGGTTGGTTCAATCGCGGTAAGCCATGGCAAGCACGGCCACCTCGTCAAATACAGTCCACTCTTCGACAATTAATGGCCCGTTGAGGCGCATATGCGAGCTTCCCATTATACACACTTGCCTTCCCTCGGGCCATTGGTCGCCAAGCAAGCCGCCCCGCTTGCTTGTCCCTGTCAGTGCCCAGCGCACAGCGACGATAACACCGTCGTTTTCATCTGACCAGCAGACATGGCCGACTTCGACCGTGCCGTCTGGAATGCTGGCAAGCAATTGCACGATCAGCGTCGAAAGAGCGTTCAGGCCCTCTAGCGTCCGTCCGCCGCCGCTATGCGCAACAACATCGGGTGCATAATATCGGCACAATCGGTCGAGACGGCGATCATTCCAGATGCTGTCGAACAAAGACTGCGCCCATGCCTCGACCGAACCTTCTGCATAATTATCGGGAATCGATGGGTCCTTACCGGGAACCTTAAGCACAGGATCGGCAGTTGCCAGCGCGGCCACAGCGCGCGCTGCGTCATCAAGATCGAAACCAAGTTCGCGAACACATGCACCATTGTCGCGCACCAGCCATTCGGTATGGATCTGGTTGTCCTTGCTGATGCAATCAGCGGCGAAACGGTTTTTGTATGTCTTGCCGGTGGCCGGACCATAGACTGTTGCGACGCGGTTGACGCCGCCGCCAAAGCCGAGATGCGCGGTGTAGAATCCGCCCTCCTCATCACCACTCCACGCGACATTCAAGTGGTTGGTATCGCCGTCGGGCACAGCGGCTATCCCGGCAATCGTCGATTGAACCACTGCTTCGCCCGATCGCACAATGCCATAGCCAGAAAAGACCACGCACGCCGGATCATAGGTTTCACGAATGTAGCCAATTGCCCTGTCGGTCCAAATTTCGTCAGTAATCCGAACGATATAATCGACGATGTCGGTAAAACGGGGCTCGAAACCCGTCATAGGCTGCGTCCGTTCAGTCGGAACTACGGCGCCGCTGTCAACATTGCGAATGCGCCGCACCGCTGGTCTCGCGGGGAGAGTAAAGGGGAGTGTGCCGGTAGAGATATCCATGTCCTGTCCATTGAATTAAATTGGGGAAAATATTGTTATGTTGTGTTGCTACGCCAGTACCGGGACATTTCGGGTTTGCGTTGGTTTGCCCAGCGTCTCGGGCAGGAAAAACCATAATGCGGCACCCGCAGCGTAAACCACAGCGGCGAGGCTCATCGCAGCAGAAAGGCCCAGTCCCTCGCTTGCCCAAGCAGCGAACAACGGCGAGCCGAGGGCAAGAATATGCCCAGCGTGAAAGAGCGCTGCGCCATGCGGGCGAAGTCGAGGCGGAAACATTTCGGCGAACCAAGGCCCCCAGGCTGTCGTACAGGTCAAGCCGAAGCCGAAGACCACGCCTGAAATTACTAGCCCCGTATAGCCCGCATCGACATGAAGGAAGGTGAGTATGGCAAGGCCGCTAACAAGATAGCCAACAAGCGGCAAGCGGCGGCCCCAACGGTCTGAAACCCAGGCCCAGAAAAAACTGCCGACTAATGATCCTGCGCTGATCAACGCAACGATATTGCCCATCGGCTGCGCCGTCATGCCCACTTCATTGCGCAAATATAGCGTCAGAAAACCTTGAAACAGTTGATAGGCATTGAAGTCTAAACCTGAAAGCACGACGCAGCCAATGGTTAGCCAGCGCCAACGGCCACCGAGCATTTCGCGCCAGCTGCCCGCCGGTTCATTCTCTGTTTCCTCGGTTTCGTCATAGGCGCGGTAATTACGGTCGCTGGGGATGACGGCGAGCAAGATAAAGGCCAGTGGCAACGGCAAGGCACCAATCCAGAGCAGCCAGTGCCAGTTGGCATCGCCCAGCCAGCCGCCAAGCAGCCCGACAAACATGCTTGCCGCGGGATACATGGCCGAATTCAGCGCGATCAACTTGCCGCGTACCCCCGCCGGAAACAAAGCAACAACCAGTCCGGTCGCAACCACATAATAGCCTCCGAGCGCGGCGGTCAGGAGCGCACGTGCAGGTACCCAGACGGCAAACGCGCTGTAGCCTGCAAGGATTGCCGCAGACAGCCCGATCGCCGCCGCAACAGCAAATGCCGACCAGCGCCTTCCGGCCCAGGCAACGAACCCAGCCCAGAATATCGCGCCGATGGTAATCCCGATATTTCCTGCGCTTGAAACTATCGCGGTTTGCTGAATGGTGAAACCCAGTTCGGACACGACGTAAGGCCGAACATAATCGGCAACGACAAAGTTATAGCAATAAAGCGTGTAGCCAAGCAGCGCGACGACATAGACCGCTACGCGCCGCGCGAGCGGGATTTCGCTGGCATGGCGCATAACGCGGGTAGCGGTCTCGCTCATTAGGCTGGAATGTCTTTCCAAATGCTCACGGGCATGAACATAAGCGGCGTTATGCATCCGTGACAACAGATTTTTGCAAGCCCTTGCAAGTTATGCCCAACTCTAAGCGGATACGGGAAAACTCAAAATCAGTTTCGACGGCGCAAAAAACATTTGGTGTCACCGCACTGAAATAAATTGTTGCATTCGGATGCAATCGGATGCGATGATGGTGACAGGAGACAGGCTCAGTTGCCCAGAACTCGGGTTCAGAGATATTCTATATCAAACGGAGGGAAGATTATGAACGTTTCAATCAAGCTCAAAACGTTTCGGGGTGCGATGCTTACGGCAACTGCACTGTCGGCGCTCATGATAGCAGGTCCGAGCTACGCCCAAACCAGCGCGAACGCCGGTTCGGATGACCCCGAAGCTGAGGCCCGGAACGCAGAGGGCGTGCAAGAAATCATCGTTACTGCGCAAAGGCGCGAAGAGTCGTTGCAAAAGGTGCCGCTGTCGGTCACCGCAATCACTGGTGCTGATCTACGCAACTCCGATACCCGCGACATCACTCGGCTCGAGCAATCGGTGCCTGGCTTGCGTATCGCTCGTTCCGGGCCGTCAGCGCGACCAGCGATCCGAGGCATTTATACCGAAGCGATTGGTGCAAATTCGGATCCGCGCATCGGTTTTTACGTCGATGAGGTTTATCAATCGCGCCCGCAGCAGACAATCGCGGCGTTTGTCGATCTGGAGCGTGTCGAGGTGCAGAAGGGCCCGCAGGGCACATTGTTTGGACGCAATAGTTTTGGCGGCAACATCGCGCTAACCAGTGCCAAACCAACTGACGAGTTCGAAGGCGGCGTCGGCTTAATCTATGGCAATTACGACCGCATAAAGGCCGAAGGCTTCGTCAATGTGCCGGTAGCCGATGGCGTTGCTTTGCGCGTTGCCGGGGCGACTGATCGTCATGATCCCTATTTAAAAAGTGTGGTCAATAGCCGGGCGAGCGCTGGCGATCTAAATTATCAATTCGTGCGCGCAACGCTCCGAATCGCGCCGCCCAGTCTGGACGACCGTGTCGAAATCTTGCTACGCGGCTCATACTTCAATCAGGATGATCGCGGCCAGGGCAGCTCGAACTCGCAAAATCTCGGCGCAATCGTCGATAGTTCGCTGATCCGTGCGCCGGGACAAACGCTGACATTCAATGGCGTCACCTACCCTTTCCCGTTTGGCTATAACGGCGGCAATTATGCAACCGGCGTACTCGTGCCGTTCAGCCCGGTGTTCCGTGACAACATTCCGGATATCAACGGCGTCGATATCGGCTTGCCAATTGCCGGACCGTATACATTATTGTTCGATTACGCCGCGAAAAATCGCGTAAAGGCGAAGAACTTTTCCGGCACGATCAACGTCGACATCACCGACGATGTTCGCATTCGTTCGATCACCGGATATAATCATTTCTTCTTTTCAAACCGTGCTGACGGGGACGGAGGCCCGATTCCCTTCTCCGAATTCTATGCCGTGAATGTTGCCAAGACTTTTACGCAAGAATTGCAGTTGCAAAGCACGAATGACAGCCCGTTTCAATATACCGTCGGCGCGTATTACATGAACGACAAAATCAACGAAGCAAGCGCTGTCGTTTATCCCCGCAATGATTACAGCACATCAACGGCCGCAGCAAATGGCTTTCCGGTGCTGTACGCCAACGGTGGCACCTGTGCATATACCGCGCTACCGACCGGTCCTCTGCCTTTCGGGGTAAACTGCAATCTCAGCAATTTTGCCCAACCCGACAGTGCCTCGCCCACCTTTGCGCGCACCAAATCCTATGCTGGCTATGGTCAGTTGTCATACACGATCGACGAAAAACTGACGCTTACTGCGGGAGCCCGCTACACCGTCGACGACAAGGATTATCGCAGCGTGGCGCAGGGCGCTGGCACAGCATTTGTTGGCACCTATGTGTCAGCGCAGAACCAGGCATTTCTCAATGCAAACCCGGCCGCCACCCAAGCACAACTTCCATTTGCTGCTGGCACTGCTAACTCGTCGCTCGTCCGGCCCGGCGGAGCTAATGCTGGCTTTACCAATGGCGTCGGCTATCGCGCTTCATTCCCGTACAACAGTGATCGCGCAGAGTTCGCCAATTTCGATTGCGGCGGGCTGACGCCAGGCCAATTCGCGCTTAACGGCACGCAGGCGGCGGTTGGCACGGTGCCCAATTACTTCGTCACCCGCTGCGGTAAGCGAAAGTTCAAATACTGGACCTACCGCGTTGCGGCGGACTATCAGATCAGCCCTACAAACATGGTCTATGCCAGCTTCTCGACTGGCGTCCATTCGGGCGGTTTCGGGGCAGCGTTCGTTCCGAGCGATATTCCGCAGGGAACCTTTGCGTCGTTCGATGCCGAAAAGATAACCGCATATGAGCTCGGTACGAAGAACAGCTTTTTTGACCGCAGACTGCAGGTAAATGCGGCCATTTTCTACAACAAGACTTCGGACAATCAGGTTCAGGGCCTGGCGCCAGTCGTAACCGGCCCGAATGTGATCCAGAACATTTCGACGATCACCAACTTGGGCAGCACCAAAGCACCCGGTGCGGAATTGTCGATTGTTACCAAGCCACTCGACCGGTTGACACTGCGCGCGGCGGTGAATTATCTGCATGCACGCAACTCGGTCGTACCGGCACCGCTTGGCTTCAACAGCGGGCTGTGTTTCGCATCAGCGGGCGCGTCGGGGAACGTGCCTGGAAGCCCATGCGCGATCAACACTTTAGCCAACAACCGCGGCTTTGGCTTTGGATTTTTCCCTAACGCCTTTACCAATCCCGAACTGTTCGTTCCGGTGTTAAATGCCGCTGGGGCAATCGTTGACTATCAGACACTTTACGACGGAAAAAAGCAGCGCGTACAAAATACGCCCGACTGGTCGGCAAACTTCGGTCTGTCGTACGATATACCCGTCGGCGAAACCGCAACGCTGACACCTGAGGTGGATGTGCTGTGGAGCGATGAATACATACTTAGCCCCGCCACTCCGAATGTTGTGCAGCGGGCGTACGCTAAGGTTGATGCACGGATCACGTGGCGCAGCGATGACGGACTTTCGTTGCAGGCGTTTGTCAACAACCTGACGGACAAGGCAACGCTTGGCCGGATCACAACCGCAACTTTGTCGGCGCAAGGGACTTATGCTGAACCACGTACTTATGGTGTGCGGCTCGGCTACAACTTCTAAATATGATGCCCTCCGGCCCGGGGTTGTCTAAATGGCGATCCTGGGCCTTTTTATTGCCGAAAATTGAGGTATCGTTCTATTATGAAACACGAAGGCTTACCTTTTTCACTCCCGGAACGCCCGCAGGTTACGCGCATCCGCCAACGGAACACGGCAGAACTCTTGGTCCCAACAGGGAACCGCACACAGCCGATGGAAGGCTTTGAAGATAATTTTACCGATATCGTCGATTATATCGTCCGTATCACCGAACAGATATGGACCGATCGAGCGGTGGGTCGGATCTACGATACTTATGATGCGGGCTGCACAATTTACACAACCAGTGGTATTGTCTGTTCAGTCGAAGAGGTTATCGCTTCTACGACCATGGGCCTTCATGCTGGCCCCGACGGCGAAACCCATCATTTGAATGTCGCCTGGAGCGGTGACGAAGCCGAAGGTTTCTACACCTCGCATTTGGGCTATGCGCGGTCGACCAACATCGGAGCGTCGCCTTATGGCCCTGCAACCGGCAAGCGGCTTGGGCGCTTTTTCGTCGCTGATTGCGTTAGCCGTCATAACCGCATCCATACCGAATGGCTTGTTCGCGATAATGGTATCGCGGTTCGGCAAATGGGTTTTGATATGCACGAAACCGCGCGACGCCTTGCCGAGACTTCGCAGTTCGAACCGGCCGTAATATCCGCGCCGACGCGCTTACAGGGTCAAGCACCGCGACAGGCTTATGAGGGTCCTGAAGACACCGTAGAGGGCTGGGTAGCCGGCTATTTTAACCGCATCTGGAATGGGCGACGCTTTGACTTTATTGCGCAAGCCTATGCACCGGACGTGATCGCGCATTGGGCGGGCGGGCGAGTTGCAACCGGACAGCGCAATTTGTCTTCGCTTATCATTGCTCTGCTCGCCAGCTTTCCCGACGCAATGCTGCGGGTGGAGAATGTCTGCTGGTCCGATGAAACCGACAGCGTCATTGTGGCCATCCGCTGGACGCTTGAAGGGACAACACGTCCGGGCGGTCTGCTTGGCGATGTTCCGGCAGGACGGCCGATATCCGTTATGGGCATGACACACATGCGCTTCGCTGGACCCGTTGTGGTCGAAGAATGGACGATATTCGACGAAGTAGCCGTGATCGCGCAAGCCTATCGCGCTAGCTGACCGCTGGTGCGCGCTTAGCTCACGGTTGGCA
>Ga0136636_10000338_pt1 | contig 22884 bp, 26 predicted proteins | sample AntDrymUQ8522106_2_FD_104653 | JGI IMG/M metagenome (GOLD analysis project Ga0136636, IMG submission 104653) | Polar desert sand microbial communities from Dry Valleys, Antarctica - metaG UQ852 (21.06) | ecosystem: Environmental > Terrestrial > Soil > Desert | place: Antarctica: Dry Valley... | reverse complement strand
AGCAACATTCCCGATCAAGTAGTGATTGAGGGAGATTTGGGATATCAGGGATTACAAAACGAGTTTGTGAATATACGGTTACCTCACAAAAAGCCAAGAGGTAAAGAGTTGATTGAAGAGCGGAAGCAGGAGAATCGAGAATTTAGCAGTCTACGAGTGAAATGTGAACACGCTCACGGAGTTATGAAGCGATATAACTCGGTAACAGCAGTTTATCGGAATCGTGCACCTGATTTTGATGATCGTCTCATGTTGAATGCGGCTGGTTTATGGAACTTCTATTTGGATGCTTCTTAAAAATGGATGGAAAGTGTGAATTCTACTCTAAGTCTTGCTTTTGTTTCCCAACAGGTTTATATGGTTTAAACACCTTACCCGTCAAACTTTCAGATAAATCAGCAACACCATCACGACCATCATTAAATTTAACTTCAATGTTAATTTATGCGGACAATCACCTTAAAAATTGACGACAGCATTAGTGACAAATTTTTATGGTTGCTTGCTCATTTCTCTAAGGACGAAGTTAAGATTTTAGAATAATCTATCGCCGATTCAAAAATGAAGTGTGAGATTTGCTACAGCAAAAAATCAAAGATTTTTTGAGCAAATAACTCTGGCTTCTCAAAATGAGTGTTATGTCCGCAATCAGGAATAATCTCTAACTTTGAGAACCTAGCTTGCTGGGCTATTAGTTGATTGATCTGGATAAACTTTTGGTCTAGCTCTCCTACAAGCAACAATAAAGAAATATCAACCTCTCCAAGTTTGTCCCATAGCGATCGCTGCATCCCTAGACCAAGATTGCGTAAAGATTTTGCTAACTCTGATGGTGAATTATTGAGCCTTTGAGTCAGCATTTGGGAAAACTTGGGATGCGATCGCAAATTCCCAAAAATAGATTGCTGATACCAATCTTCTAGAAATTGCTCTAGGTTACTATTTTCTAGCTTGGTAGCAAGTTGATGATCTTGTTTTTGGCGACTCAATCTTGCCGAAGCAGCTGCTAAGCCTGCGGAGGCTGATTCGATCGCGACTTTATGAAAATATTCTTTATAAAAAATCGCTAAGTATAGAGCCAGTCTCCCACCCATCGAGTATGCAACTAAATGACAAGGCTTGAGATGCAGCGCGTCCAAGAACTTAATCACCAAATTAGCAGTAGATGCCATTGTGTAGTCGGAGTCTGGAGCGATCGCCCCAATCGCCTTAGTCTCGCCATGTCCCAATAAGTCAATTGCCACACAATAAAAATGTTTTGATAAAACTGCGATTACTTCCGCAAATTCATAGCGATCGCCCATAAATCCATGCAAAAACAAAATTACAGGATTATGAGGATTTCCCTGAAGTTGATAGGCAAAAAGATAGTTATCAATTTGGATCTGCAATTTTCTGAATTTATAAACTTCGCGAGCGCTAAGCGCTCGCAAAACTTAATAGTTTGGACTTACTAACTTGCTACAGGTTCACGTACAGGAATAACTGTCACTGACTTAACATCCTTGCTCTGGTTGCGCGTATCGTTGATGCTCACAACAGTATAGGTTTTAGTATTATCGGCACGAAATACATCGCCAACTGCTAAAGGCTTGTTGTAGTGCAAAGATCCAACAAAACGTTGGTGAAGATCTGTCATTAAATACTGCATAAACTCCTCGTTAAATACTCTAATAATTTACTAACGTCGCGCCTACTTTTTGCCAAGGGCGCAAGAATGGCTTACCGTGCTGTATCTACAGATAGCAAAATACATCGGTCGTTTCTGCCATCTGTATACCACTGTTTTCGTGATTGGTATATAACATTTCTTATATTTTTTTACAAACTAGGCACTTTTTAGCAAACACTTAGTATTGTCCATGTCTCAGAGTGTAGCTTTTCTATGACTTCATCGCCAGCGCCAGAACTTGCATCAGACTTTTCGTTAAGCGCTTATGACTACGACTTACCAAGCGATCGCATTGCTCAAGATCCAGTTACACCTAGAGATTCGTCCAGACTGCTGGTAATTGGCAGCGATCGCAGTTTGCAACATCAGCATTTTTATGCCCTGCCCGATTTTTTGCAAGCTGGCGACTTGATAGTTTTTAACAATACTAAAGTCATCCCTGCCAGAATGTACGGGCAGAAGCTATCAGGAGTCTCGGTCGAAATATTGCTAATGGAGCCTGTGGGACTAGATCGATGGCTAGCCTTGGTCAAACCGGGTAAGCGCTTGCCGATCGGTAGCACGATTGTATTCCGTGAGGATGTTAAGGCTACTGTAGAAGGCATTGACGCGACTTCGAGAGCCAGAGAATTACAGTTCCATATTCCTGCTGGGGCAGACTTAGACAAAATTATTGATCAGTTAGGTAAGTTGCCACTGCCGCCCTATGTGACCGATTCTCACGCTGATCCTGAGCGCTATCAGACTATTTATGCGGAAGTATCTGGGGCGATCGCTGCGCCAACGGCAGGGTTACACTTCACAGAATCATTATTTCAAGCCTTGGCAGACAAAGGCATTGATAAAACATTTGTGACGCTGCACATTGGGCTTGGCACATTTAGACCCGTAGAGACGGAAGATATCACCCAGCACGTCATGCATAACGAGTGGTGCGAAGTGTCAGAGGAAACAACCGCCAAAATCAAAGCAACTAAGGCAAATGGCGGTCGAGTGATCGGGGTTGGCAGTACGGTGGCGCGATCGCTAGAAAGTGCCAATTATCAAGCTTTTCGCGGCAAGACTAATCTGATGATTTATCCCGGTTATGAGTGGAAAGTTTTGGACGCAATGGTGACAAATTTCCATTTACCTAAGTCAACTTTGTTGATGATGGTGTCAGCATTCTTGGGTAAAGATGGGCGTGAATTTTTGATGTCCACATATCAAGAAGCGATCGCTAAAGAATATCGTTTTTATTCCTTTGGTGATGCGATGATGATTTTCAAATAGATTCGGCTAGATTCGGCTCACAAGTATTCTGCATACGCAATCTCTGGGGCAGAGAGTCTCAACACCATTTTTCGCGTAGTCTCAATGATCAATATGCGCCGATAAGCAATATTGTGACTAACGCCGAAAATTCGACATTGATCGTAAAAGCTCAGAAAATCTGTCGCTAGCGATCGCAGTAAATTTTTTCTTAGTTTTTCTCTAGATCTATGGCTGACATTATTTTTCCCATCTTCTAAATAATCAGCTGAATAATCAGCGATCGCTAAATTTCGCAGCACCAAAACAAGTTCGACAGGCTCCAAACAATCTTTAAATTGAGGTATACAAACCTTGTCATTACTAAAATCTTGATAGTCAATAGCGAGTCGCAACAGCGCACAACATCGAGCATAAACATACTGCAACCTTGGCTCAGGACGCTCCGCGCCAGCATTAACCTCAGAAATCGGCAACAGCGATAAATCCCGTAAAGCTTTAGCCAAATATTCATGCTGCAAAAAAATATTTAGCCAACCCTTACCCAGAGCTTGAATTTGCCATTGAGATGACACTTCAGTTTTCTGACTACAGGTTGAGGCAATCGCCTCAGCAATTTGTAGCGCATCTAGTTTTAAGCTCCCAGCCAAAGTCAAAGCGATCGCCGAAGTAAAATGTGCTTCATATTTGGGATGGCACATCTCCAGTGAAATTTTATTAAATATTTCCCTAGAGACTGGCAAAAAATTGTCATTAATTGCCTCAGCGATCGCACTTCGGAGCGCACCTAAAGGGCTAGGCGATTCTTGATGGCACTGCGAAGCACTGCCATCAAGAATCGCCTGTTTTATGAAATTGCCATATTCCAATGAATTATTTGAGGGATTGGTTAACAAATTGGGTTTCAGCGCCGAAAGCTCTGAAAATCCCAAAATCATTGCTTATAAAATATCCGCGATCGCATTTAGTCTTAAATATCGTAATATTATAGACTTGGCATTACTGTGAACATTAATTTGACACATATCAGCAGTGCTGCAAAAGTCTAAAAAAAGGTTCTAAAGACTAGGCTAGGCAACATAAAGCGCCGCCATACTCAAAACCCTTGCATATTCAATCTAGGCATATTTAATAATGAAGGTCACTCTAGAGAAACTTCCCGCTAGTCAAATTGGTTTTGACATTCAAGTTGAAGGGTCTAAGTCTCAAGCAATATACGATCGCATCGTCAAAGACTTGACGCGCACGATGCAAGTCCCCGGTTTTCGCAAAGGCAAAGCGCCAACTCAACTTGTATTAAGACAAATTGGTACACAGCGACTCAAAGCGAATGTCCTCGAAGAGTTGCTAGAAAAAACCTTAAACGAAGCCCTTGCTGAAAATAAAGAAGTCAAAGATAAAGCATTAGGTGGTTTTCAGTTAGTCACCGATATTGAATCACTGGTGCAAATTTTTACGCCAGGACAGGATCTTTCCTTCAAAGCTGCGATCGATGTTGAGCCAGATGTCACTCTCAATAAGTATCAAGGGTTCCAAGTTCAAGTCGAAGAAGTAAAGCCAGATCTAACTGAAGTTGATCGCACTTTCCTCGAATTTCAAATCCGTAAATCTACGCTCGTACCTATCGAAGATCGGGCGATCGCACTCGAAGATGTTGTCACCGTTGACCTCAAAGTACTCGATCGCGCAACAGGCGATGTTTTAGAAGATGCGGGTGAAGATGATTTTCAACTAGATGTTGATGAAAAGGCTTTTATTCCTGAAGTTGTCAACGCGATTATTGGCGCTGAGATTGATAGTGTTGTGGAAGTAGATTCCATCTTCCCGCCCGATTACTATCCTGAAGAATATATTGGCAAAGAAATCAAGTATGTTGTCACGATCAAGTCTATTAAAGGTCGTGAGCTACCAGCCCTAGACGATGAATTTGCTCAGTCCATCAGCGATAAAGAAACCATTGCCGATCTGCGAGAAATGCTCGAAAAGCGGGTGATCGATACGGCTGAGTCCAAGACCAAAGCCAACAGAGAACGTGCGGTTCTCGATGCACTCACGGCTGAGCTTGAAGTAGATCTACCTGCAACCCTCGTTGAGCAAGAACTAGAATTTTTGGTTAGGCAGCAAGCCAATTACTTGCAAGAACAAATCGATTCCTCCATGCTAAAGCAACTGTTTACTAAAGAATTAGTTACAGAAATGCGCCGTCTCAATTACCCAGAAGCGGTGAATCGCCTTCGCCGTAAAGTCGCCCTAGACGAGATCGCGGAACAAGAAAACATTACGGTTGATGAAGCTGCCCTCAATGAGAGAGTTGCCAGTACTTTGGAAATGCTTAAAGATCCAAATGTTGACGCGGCTAGATTGGCTGGCTTAATTCGCGAAGAAATGAAAATTGAGACTGGTTTGCAATGGCTGATTGAGCATTCTGAAATTGAATTAGTTGCAGAAGGTTCTCTCAAGATTGAGCCATCGACTACTGAGGCGATCGCACCCGAAGTCGATGACGATGGAGTCATTACCATTGAGGCTACCTCTGAAGAGGCTGAATAAAACCCAATAAATGAATGGCAGCGCGAAGCGCTGCCATTCATTTATTTATAATTTAAAGAAAGAAAAGCGGTGCATTGCACCGCTTTTTTGTTTAGATTGTAAATTTCTTTTTCTTTTTCAGCAGTAACCTTATCGATATTCTTAACGAACTTTTCCGTTAACTTATCTACTTGCTCCTGTTGACTCTTAGAGTCATCCTCGGAGATGTCCTTAGCCTTTTCTAACTTGCGGATTGAATCGATCGCATCGCGACGGACATTTCGCACTGCAACCTTACCTTCTTCGGCAAGCTTAGAAACCATTTTCACCAAGTCCTTACGGCGATCGCTAGTCAATGGCGGAATATTAAGCCGAATGCTGATACCGTCATTGTTGGGAGTTAGACCAATATCTGACTCAGAGATTGCTTTTTCGATCGCCCGCATTGTTGAACGATCAAAGGGTTGAATTTGTAATGTAGTCGCATCGGGAGATGAAATATTTGCTAAAGCTTTAAGAGAGGTTTCTGCCCCATAATATTCAACCGTAATCCGATCCAACAGCGAAGCATTAGCCCGCCCCGTTCGCACAGTATTAAAATTGTGCTGGGTCGCCTCTACAGCTTTCTGCATCCGCGCCTCAACATCAGTTAGTTTCACAGGAACCTCCAACATAAGTACCGATTGATTCTCCCATGACGACGCGACGAATGTTACCTGTAACACCAAGATCAAACACAATAATTGGGATGCCATTCTCTTTGCATAGTGCAAAGGCAGTTGCATCCATTACCCGCAAATCATTAATCAAGGCATAGTCAAAGCTGACGGATTGAAAGCGTTTTGCATCGGGATTTTTTTTCGGATCGCTGTCATAAATGCCATCAACCTTAGTTGCTTTGAGAATCACATCGGCATCAATTTCGGCTCCCCGCAAAGCTGCTGTCGTATCAGTAGTGAAATAGGGATTGCCTGAACCTGCGCCAAAAATAACCACCCGATTGTTTTCAAGGTGGCGTATGGCGCGGCGGCGGATATATGGTTCAGCGATCTCCTGCATAGCGATCGCTGACATCACTCTGGTCGGAATCGGATCATCTAAATGTTCAAAGGAATCTTGTAAAGTCAGTGCATTCATCACCGTGGCAATCATGCCGATATAGTCAGCCGTGGCGCGATCCATGCCCTTATCTGCGCCATTGATTCCCCGAAAGATATTGCCGCCACCAACCACGATCGCGACCTCAATGCCATCTTTGACAATTTCGGCAACTTGCAAGGCGATATCTTGAACTACCTCAGGGTCAATCCCAAAATTGCGATCGCCCATTAGAGCCTCGCCACTGAGTTTAAGTAAGATCCGTTTATACTTTGGGGCTTTTGATGGGCTTTCAGGATTACTTTTAGAATTTGGTTCTGATATTAGCTCTAAGTTTGGTTCAGATGTTGCGTTCATGTTTCATTCCTAACTGACTATACTAATTACTTCTCTTTTTGGAAATTTCTTGAGCCTGTCTCATAGCGTTCAATCTGTTCAGACTCAATCCAACGCATATTCAGCATCAGGGCGATCGTCACAATCAACGGATTGGAGAGAAGCATTTGCAAAATTTGTACAATTCAAATTTGCGCCATTGAGATTTGTTCCCAACAAAAAAGCACCTCCAAAATCAGTTTTATAACAATTAGTTTTACTTAGGTTTGCCCCACCTAGATGGACTCGACCCAGATGAGCATCAACTAGAAATGCCCCATTAAGATCTGCGTCATTGAGATCGGCATCACTAAGGTTAACGTTACTCAAATTTGCGCCGCTAAGGTCAGCTTTGGACAATAAAGCGTCCGAGAGGTTAGCTGCATACAAATTGGCATGGGAAAGATTGGCTGATTTTAAATTTGCATGGCTGAGATTTGCCTCACTAAAACTAGCGCCACTCAAATTAGTACCTTCAAGATTAGCTCCATTTAGTTTTGCCCCATCCAAATTCGCTCCTTTCAAAAATGCTTCTGAGAGATTAGCTCCCTCTAGATTGGCTCCAACTAAAGACACACAACTCAAATTAGCACCCGTCAGATCGGCATTAACCAGACTAACAGCATTGAGATTAGCCCCAGTCAGGTCAGCATTTCTAAGGCTAGATCGCTCTAACCTAGCACCGTGCAAATCAGCCTTAATCAGACTAGCACCATTTAGATTCGCCTCACAGAGATTTGCATCACTGAGGCTAGCTCGATAAAGCACAGCCGTATTTAAGTTGACATTATATAGATTTGCCTCATTTAGAGTCGTGCAGGATAGGTTTGTGTCACTGAGATTAGCATTAGCTAAATCGATCGCCACTAGTCCCGCACCACTAAGATCTTCACGGCTAAGATTAGTATCACTAAAATCTCGAAAACCTTTGTTATAGCGATCAATAAGTTCTTTAGCCTTCATTACTCCTCACACACCATGTATTAGCTGCTATACCAATCCTTTTGGGAATCGGCATTATTTATCCGATGGCAAAATCGCGCCTGTCATATTCGCTCCATCAAGATTTGTCCATAACATGAACGCTCCTTTAAGGTTTGTCCACAACATAAACGCTCCCTTTAAGTTTGCACCTGTCAAACTAGCGCGATTGAGGTTAGCGCGATTGAGATTGGCACGATTGAGACTAGCTCCATTTAGGACAGCCTCATCAAGATTGGCTCCCGTCAAGTTTGCTTCATTTAAAATTGCATTGTGCAAATTAGTCCGAATTAAATAAGCTCCTCGGAGATCGACATTGCTCAAGTCGGCTCCACTCAGATTTGCACCCATCAGGTTTGCCCCACTCAAGTTTGCGCCCGTCATATTGGCGTTGGAAAGATTTACCCCGTTTAGATTTGCACCACTGAGATTAGCTTTCATCAAAAATGCGCCAGTCATATTCGTCCAACTCAAATCCGCCTCAACTAGATTAGCTTCATTAAGATTTGCCCAACTGAGATCGGAGCCGACTAAGTTGCTTTTTTCAAGGTTGACACCCAAAAGGTTTGCCCAGCCCAAGTTAGCGCGACTCAAGGACACGCCACTCAAATTTGCGTTAACCAAATCAACTGCATTGAGATTGGCTTCATTTAAAATCGCCCCACTTAAATCAACGCCATATAGCTCCGCGCCAACTAAATTTGCTTCGGTCAGGTCAACATTTACGAGGCAAGCTTGGCTAAGGTTTGCACCACTGAGATTTGCCTTGATCATCAATGCGCCCGTGAAGTCAGAGTCACTGAGATCCGCACCTAAGAGATTAGTCTCAATAAAGAAAGTCCCATTTAACTTAGCTTTGCTCAAGTTAGCGCCGTTTAAACAAGCAGCGGTCAAAGTGGCAAGGCTTAGGTCAGTATTAATCAACGAGGCACTAGTTAAATTCGCAGCATTTAAATTTGCCGCTACTAAATAAGCGTCGTTAAGACAAGCCCGTTGTAGATCAGCTTTAATTAAAGATGCAGAAGTCAGATTTGCTTCTGTCAGGTTTGCTTCAACTAGGTCAACTCGATTGAGGTCTGCCCCGTGCAAAAAAGCTCCTGAGAGATTTGCTTTAGAGAGTTTCGCATCTGCAAGCTTGGCATTACTAAGATTAACGCGCTTGAGATCTGCGCCTTTGAGGTTGATTCCTTCTAAGCTAGATTTGGTAAGATTTGCTTTGGTAAAGTCGGTAAGATTCACGCCTGCCTCATTTTAATTCGTTGTACTCGTTACATCTAAAGAAACTCTCTAAACATATAAATGTCTTTTAGTTCTCCTTGATTTGGCTTGACAAGATGGCTGCGTCTCAAAATTTTTCAATTGTTTGCAATGGTTAAAATTAGTAAAGATGAATATTACTAATTTTGAATTAAACATTTTTACTAATTATTGAGATTAAGCAATTTGTAGTAAGCAAATTGCTTAATCTCAATAATTAGCCTGAATAAATTGGTAATACAAATACAATACATGAGGAAAATGGTGATGCGATCGCCTTGCAATATTTGGCTTAGATACAGTGGTTTTGATAGCGAATGACAAATACAAATACTAGTTACAGTAAAAATACAAATAAAAATACTGATGCAGATATAAATGCAGGCGGGCAAGAAGCTGTCAAAACTAAGTTGGGTAAGGTCTACTTAGTTGGTGCGGGACCTGGAGATGCTGGGCTGATGACGCTCAAAGGTAAGGCTTTACTAGAAACTTGTGATGTAGTTTTATACGATGCCCTAGTCAGTGATGAAATTTTGGCAATGGTAAATCCGATCGCTGAAAAAATCCATGCGGGTAAGCGGCGGGGCAATCATTCACTATTGCAAGAAGAAACAACGCAACTTTTAATCGAAAAAGCGAAACAGGCGATGCTCGTAGTTCGCCTCAAAGGTGGCGATCCGTTTATTTTTGGTCGTGGTGGTGAAGAGTTAGCGGACTTGCGTAATGCGGGTATTGAGGTCGAGGTTGTGCCAGGGATTACTTCAGGGATTGCGGCTCCTGCCTATGCGGGGATTCCATTGACACACCGCGACTTTAGCTCATCGGTGATTTTTGTGACAGGGCATGAATCGGCGGGAAAATATCGCCCTAGTATCAATTGGCAGGCGATCGCCCAAGCTGCGGAAACGATTGTGATCTATATGGGGCTGTATAATCTGAGCGAAATAATTTCTAAAATAGTTGCAGCAGGATTGCCCGAATCCACTCCTATCGCCTTAATTCGGCAAGGAACACGCTCAGATCAGTCAGAATTAATTGGCTGTTTGGGTAATATCATGCAGCTTGTCAAGGAGCATGATTTTGCGCCACCTGCGATCGCAGTGATTGGTAATATTGTAAACTTTCGACAGATATAAAGCTAAAAATGCATTTTTTCAACGCGCACATACGGCTTTAAAGTATCCCAAGTATAAGGAAAAAGTTGATGGAAATAAATGAAGTAAGTATTCCTGTGGAGGTAGATAACAACAATCGCTTGGATAATCGCCTAGAGGCGCAAATACAGGATATTTTAGAAGCGATCGCGGCAACTGAGTCCTTTGTGTCTGGGATAGATTTTTTACAGTTTAGCTGTGATCAAAAGACAATTTTTGCGGTAGAGAGGGCGATCGGGCTAATTGGCGCAACCGCACGACGCTTACCGATCAGCTTTCTGGATGTTTATCCACAGATCAATTGGCGGCGTTTGACTAGTGTGAGCGACAGCTTAATGTTTGGTTATCTTGATGTCGATCTCAATACGCTCTGGGAAATGACGCAACAGGATGTTCCCTTTGTTAAAAGGTTAATGAAAGATGCAATTTCTAATTTAGGGTAAACATAATCCTAAAAGCAGTGACGCTGAGCGTCACTGCTTTTAGGCTTTTATACACAAATCCATCCCTCAAGGCGATCGCAGGATTGGGGAATGCCGAAGTCTGGTTTACACGAAGCGGATGCTGCTTGGATAGCCGCAAGAATAGCATCAAGGGTGTCGCCTGAAGCATCACTAATTGCTTGCTCAACAAGGGTTTGATCGATATTTATTGCAAACTCTAATTGATTCAGTTCACTAAGAATTTTTTGCCGATATACTTGCATTTCTGTGGTCTGCTTTTGTTTGGTATCAGATTTATAACTATGTTTGCCGATTAACTTTCTTGCGGCAATGGCAGGGTAAACCTCCATCACGATCCTTGGATCGGTAGTAATGTGGCAGGGCAGAATATTAAATCCTGCGGCAAGCATTCTGGGAGCGCCTTCAAAAAACATCTTTCCTACTGGTACGCCGTAGATCTTCATGGGGCTGATCGCTCCCGTCAGCCGATCTGTTTGTCGTAAATGTTCGCGATCGCCTTCGGCTCTTCCTTGACGATATTGATTGAGAGTTTCCACAAACTCCTGCTTAGTCATCTGCCCGATAAGGCTGACATATGCCGCCCAAGTGTCTCCCCATTGCCGATTTTCGATTAACTTGCGAGGCTGTCCCAAAGGAAAGTCCATTCCCGCAATCCAGATCGGCGATCGCTGGAGAAATTCCATAAAATCAGGAAAATTAGTAAAGCAATGGAGCCTATGAATTTGCAAAATATCCGACTCTAACCAAGCTTCTGCACAGGCGATCGGCTTATTCGGTTTTGGCGAACTGGTAAAGTCAATCCCGTATATTCGCATTATCAGTTATCGTTTTCTAATTTTGATTTCTATTTGAGGTGGTGGCGCTTGAGTGGGAGTGGGAGAAGCTTGAGGAGTGGGTAGAGGCTGTCCTGTAGTTGTTATAGGGGGCGGTGTCGTAGAGATTGGTGGCGGATTAGGGACTGGGGCAAGTATGGGACTAGGATTAGCGATCGCAGGATCTCTTAAACCTAGTCGCAACTCATAGGGAACCTCAGAATTGTTAGGCACTCCTCTGAGTTGAACTGTATAGTCTCCATCGGCGGTGATGGGAATACTTGTATTCGATACATTAACTGCGTTAGGCAGAGCTATTCCTTGAGAGTTAAGCACTGTGATTGACAATCCGTTTCCTGAAACTGCTGTAACAAGAGTCTGTCCAGACTTAGCAGGAAATGTGTAGGTATGCCCAGCATTGCCAAACATAGTTTTAGAAATCACCAAGTCTTGATTTGCGGCTAGGTTGATTGTTTGGTTAGTAGGTTCACTAGAGGCTACTTTGGGCGGCGGGGTGGGATTGGGATCTCCAGTAATTGGACTTACAACAGGTGGTTGATTATTGACAATTACCGCAGGCGGCTTATTTCGCATCGCTGGTATGGCAAAGGCAGCAATCACTGCGATCGCCGTTAGCAATCCACCAAACAGGAAAATCACCCCTGCATTAGAGTTTGTTGATGGAGCAGGTTGAACTGTTCGCCGCGTTGGAGAGCTGTCCGACCGAGAAGAATTGGGACTGGGCTGATTGAGATTACCTGTCGCACTTGACCTAACAATTTTGCTAGTGGTGGCTTGACGCTCAACATCAGTCATGGTGGCAAAGGTGGTAATGCCCTGATTTACCTCTCGCACTGACTGGTAGCGTTGCGTGTAGTGATAGCGCACCATCCTTGTCAATACCATTGCCAAACCATTGCTGACCTTGGCTTTATCTCGCCAGACTAGTTCACCCGTGGCGAGGTCTGTCGGTAAGTTGGTAGGACTACATCCAGTTAAAGCTTTAATCGCCACCATTCCCAACGCATAAATATCGCTGCTGTAGTTAGGACGACCTGCACATTGCTCACTGGGCATATAGCCAGGAGTGCCGATGGTTACTGTAAATCGAGATTCTCCTTTTTCATCGGCAGCTAATTGGGTATTAGCATCTTGCATGGCTCGAACTGCACCAAAATCGATCAGGACAATTTTTCGATCTTTTTTGCGGCGAATTAAATTATCTGGTTTAACGTCACGGTGGATCACTCCTTCTGAATGGACAAATTCCAAAACCTCTAGTACATCTTTTAAAATTTTAAGAACTTCAGTTTCAGGGAGTTGCTGGTCTCTTTGGGGCTGGTCAATATTTGCTAATTCATTCTGTAGATCGATTACCGCCCGATCCTGTGGCTCCTGATCTGAAATAGAGCCTTCATGGGAAACTTCAGGCAAGGGAGCCTTTAGTTCATCATGAAGCGACTTTCCTTCGATAAATTCCTGCACTAAGAAGAACTGCGTGTCTTCCTCAAAATAGGCTAGCAATTGGGGAATCTGGTCATGGCTACCCAATTTTTCGAGAGTTTCTGCTTCAGTATTAAACAGTCGTCTGGCTTCACGAATAAAATTAGGATCGTCACTGGCAGGTTTGAGCTGCTTTACCACACAGGGCGGTGATCCTGGACGACGCATATCTCGCGCAATAAATGTATGACCAAAGCCCCCCGCGCCGATCTTTTTGATTAGTTTGTATCGTCCATCTAGTACTTTGGCTGGCATGGCGATCGCCTTTATATAGGAATAGGATTGATGAGTAATTACAAAATCAAATATAAAACCCTAGAACCTGTGGCGCACGCTGCGCGTGTGCCACAGGTTCTAGCTCGATTTTTAATTGTGACTAACTACTCATTGATAAGTCGTATCATATCTAATTAGACAACAATATTACTATTTGCAAATTTCTAAGTTAATGAATTTAACGGCCGATCAAGATATAAATACAGATCCACTCACGCTGCAACAACAACTTTATGACAAGCTTCATGATATTGATGACCAATTATCAAAGCGATCGCTAGATCTTGACCCTAGCGGTTATTTCATTATTTACGTTGATCGTCAGCTAGATCTGATCTGCGCGAAATTTTACAGCAATAATATCAATGCCCAAGGGCTAGCCGTTGATCCCGACACAGGCAAGCCAATTCCTGCTAAGGGCAAAGTTGAACGTCAACCCATACAGTTGTTTTCGGGGCGCACTGCCAAAGAAATCTGCGTGGAAATCTTTGAAAAAACACAGCCCTGTCCTGTTACACTGTTTGACCATGCTGCATATGTGGGGCGAGAAACTCAACGTGCAGAGCTAGCGCTATTGCAGCAAAAAGAGTATATCCAAGACTAGAAAGCGCAAGCGCTTTCTTAAAATCCCATAAAGTTTTGAAAATGCTGGCAAAGCCAGCATTTTCAAAACTTTATGGAAATGCACCGACACTTTTGTGAATTTGGCTTGTACAGTTGTCGCCAAGTGTAAATCAAGAAACGAGTTGTGGCGCAAAGCGCCGCAACTCGTCTTCTGGTTTTGTATATTAACAAGACTGACTAAGTCTGTAGTGCATTAATCTAAGTTTATATATTCATCAAATTAGTCGTAATTGTTAGATGCCATCGCCGATCATTGCCTCAAATAACAACTGGTGGGAAATTCAAATTCTTGCTGAGTTAGCTTTAGAAGAGCAAATCTTCTGGAGACTGCAAAACTTTGGTTGTCAGGGTATGGCAAGTCAAAGAACCAAAGATGGATTGACTGGACAGATAAGTATCAGCAGTTATTTGCCCGTCGAAAAAGGTAATGTTTTAGACTTAGCGGCCATGGCTCTATGGCTAAAGCAGGATGCGATCGCTAGTAATTATGAAGCCCCAGTTACGAAATGGACGGTCATTAGCGATGAAGACTGGTCTTCTAGCTGGAAACAACATTGGCATCCACAAGAAGTTGGCGATATGTTCACGATCTATCCTGCATGGCTCGAACCACCTACCGATAGCGATCGCCAAATCTTACGCCTCGATCCAGGTAGTGCCTTTGGTACAGGCGCTCATGCCACCACGCAGCTTTGTTTAGAAGCTTTAGAAATGCGTCTTTGGGGTGCGAAGCTTGAGGATAATCTGGTAGTTGCTGATGTGGGTTGTGGCTCAGGCATTCTTAGTATTGGAGCCTTGATGATTGGGGCATCGCAAACCTATGCGATCGACAATGACATTTTGGCGATTAAGGCAACTAATCACAATCGTCAACTTAATAATATTCCTGAAGAAAAGATTTGGGTGCAGCAGGGCAGTATCCAAGATTTGATTGCAAATATGCCCCATCCTGCCAATGGATTTACTTGCAATATTCTTGCTGACATCATTATCGAAATGGTTCCCTACTTCGATCAGCTTGTGGGCGAGACTGGTTGGGGGATTTTAAGCGGCATTTTAGTTGAGCAAGTGCCGAAGGTGGCAGAGGCTCTAGATGCGTATAAATGGGTGATTGCCACATTCTGGAAGCGGCAGGAATGGGCTTGTTTAACAATTAGAAAGTCAGAATATTAATAAGGGGTGGCGACTAGTGCCACTTCTCATTTATAACAAACCAAAAGAAAGATGCGGCGCTCTGCGCCGCATCTTTCTTTTGGTTTGCCAAGGTAGGAACTAGCAACGCTAGTTCCTGCCTTGGTTGTTAGGTGGGAACTAGCTCACCAGGGCGTAACTTAATCCATTTGCCCATCTCAGGCGCAAAACTCTCGCAACCCACAACATCCCACTCTATTTGAATATCTCCAGCATCAGTTTTGATATTCACATTTATAGTTGGTGAAATAGCTTCAAAGTCTGGTTGCTCAGTAAGGTGCAGTTGCAAATGTTGCGACTCAACCGCATGATAAGTAACACAGCGATCAACGTAGGTGCAGTTAATGCAGATGCACATAGCAGTTATCCCCAATACATACTGACTGACATCCTAACAAAAAATCGACTGGCTATAGTTTCTGCTATACAATACTGACTAAGTAGGCAAATAAATCTAGAACCCAAAAAGCTGTGTCGCACGCGCAGCGTGCGCCACAGCTTTTTGGGTTTTAAGGTTTATTTGCCTACCTACTTAGAAGTTTTAGATCCTTAATAATCCGTTACGTCCAACATTATGGCACTCAAGAAAGGTACATCTGTTCGCGCAATTCGTGAAAAGCTGGAAAATAGCCTCGAATCGACAGCAAATGATCCTCGCTGGTCTTCTTATCTCTTTGAAACGTGGGGCGAAGTCCTAGACTTTCGAGGAGATTACGTTCAGGTCAAGTTTGGTAAAGTTCCAACTCCCGTAATCTGGCTCCACAAAGATCAGTTAGAAGAACAGGCAGCTTAGGGTGATCATCAAATCGTAAATTGAGGTAAATTATGCTCCCATTGCCTATTCACTTAGCGCTGCACATACCCGATGGCTATCTAAGTCTTCCTGTAAGCCTTGTTACAGGAGCGATCGCGATCGCCTTAGTTGCCCTTTCTCTAAATCAAGTTCAATCAGAATATAAAGAGCGCACAGTTCCGTTAATGGGAGTGAGTGCTGCGTTTATTTTTGCGGCTCAAATGATCAACTTCCCGATTATAGGTGGCACTTCTGGACATCTCATGGGCGGGACTCTAGCAGGAATATTGCTGGGACCTTGGGCTGGTTCGCTAGTCATGTCAGTAGTCTTTATTGTGCAGACTGTAATGTTTCAGGATGGTGGATTGACCGCTTTGGGAGCGAATATCACGATTATGGGTTTAATTGGAACCTTTGGTGGCTACTACCTCTATCGGTTTGTGCGATCGCTAGTTGGACGTAATACTTGGCTAGGCATGAGCGTTGCTACTGCGATCGCTTCATGGACAAGCGTAGTTGTGGCAGCCGCAGTTTGTGCATTGCTTCTAGATTGGTCTAACACGATTTCTCTGGCTGTGGGTATGACTGCGATGTTATCTTGGCACTTGATGATCGGGATTGGCGAGGCGTTTATCACTTTGGCCGTGATCAGTTTTATTTGGCGTACCCGTCCAGAATTGATCTATGACGATCCTCAAAATTTGATCGACTCAACAATAGATTAAAGTTCTGATTTGAAATCAAAAAAGCCTAAGGAGGCTGGCTTTGCCAGCCTCCTTAGGCTTTTTTGATTAATGGCAGCTAGGCAAAACAAACCTTAAAACCCAGAGAGCTGTGGGTTTTGGTTTTTATTATGCTGCTAATTACTGGGAGAACCGGTCGCTGCTGGTGTCGGAGTTGCAGCCCTTGGAGTCACTACTGGAGCAGGAGTCGCTGTCACAGTTACTCTTGGGGCTGGAGCTACAGTTGCCGCAGGAACAGTAATATCAATCCTTGGTGTTGACTGAGGAGATGCAGGGCTTACTTCTCTAATCGTCGTGTTATTTCGTTCAATAATCGTTGATTTGTTTTCCTTCACCGTATCAACGCTGGGAGTGATGATCGTAGTTGGTGTAGGACGGCTGTTGAGGAAGTACGCGATCGCTCCACCGCCTATGGCCAAAAACAACAAGACAGCGACAATTACTGCACTAGAATTACCATCATTGCTAACTCTAGTAGTACGCTCTTCAGAAGAGCTATGTCCATTCACAGGAATATTGGAACTAGAGGTGACTTTTCTGGTGATTTCTTGATCTCTTTCTTCAGACATGGCTTTAAATTAAACTCTTAATAATTGGTTAGATACTCCCTTCCCAGTGAAGGATTAGCGGCGCGGCGCGCCGCTAATCCTTGGGTTTTAATGCCTATGGGAAGGGAGTAAGACATTAACGAAACCCAGTAAGGGTTTATTAAGTTAGAAAATGGCAATGCTATTTTCTAACTTGGTATAGCGAAATCGCAGAATCCTATGCGGACTTAACGAGGCGTAACCCAAACAGAAGAACGACAGCGCCAATTGTGGCAACAATCAAACTACCTATTAGTCCACCGCCAGTGGATACGCCAAAGGTGCTAAATAGAAAGCCTCCAAGCATTGCGCCGATCACACCAACAATGATGTCTCCAACCAAGCCAAAGCTAGTACCCTTTACTAGTTGCCCTGCGAGCCAACCAGCAGCTAGACCAATCAAAATAAACCAAATGAAATTCATATACTTATTTCGCTCCGTTAGTTAATTGGATATGCCAAGGAAGGAATTGCCGCGCGTTGCGCGGCTTTTTCCCCTTAGGGAGTTTAGTTAAACAAACCTTTAAAAGTATCTTTAACATTTTCAATAAAATTACGACTTGAAGAGTCTGCTTGCTTTGCTTTGCCAGCGATTTGAGCATTGCGATCGCCTGTGACTTTACCGATCGCTTCTTGCGTTTTACCTTCCAAGTCTTTAGCGCCTGCCTTCATTCTTTCTGGCATTTGCGTTTGATTTTTAAGATCTTCAGCAGCGTTAAGTGTTGCCGCAGATGATTGCTTGACCTTACCAGCGACTTGATTTTTCATATCGCCCGTTACATCACCGATCGCTTCTTGAGCCTTGCCTTCAAGATCTTTAGCAGTTGCTTCAACTCTCTCCATCGTGGCGATCGAGCTATCGGGAAAATTAACTAGTTGAATGAATGACTGTGTAGCCGAGCTACTCTCAACAGCTATTCCAAGAACTAGAGCAAATGAGAGGAATGTAGTCAAACCAATACCGAGCAATACTTTGTAAATTTGTGAAATCATTTTGACCCTCTAAATTAATATTAAAAAAACCATTGACTGTAAAAATTACGTTCACTAAAAACGACTTGAAGGGTATAGATTTTATTTCAAACTTTATTTAACTTTATTTAAAATAAAATCTATATTCTTAATAGTTTCTTTAGATTAAAGCCATCGAAAATTAAATTTAAGCTTTTAACTAATTAACTATTAGTGAATAGCATTTCTAGCTTCTCTAGCCTTAGCTTTTACAGCATTGGCAACATCTTCAGCCTTTTGTTTGACAATATTGGCAGTATCTTTAGCTTTATCTTTCACATCTTCAGATGCGTTACGAACGTCAGCCTCAACTTGCTTTGCTTGCCCTGAAGCTTGCCTTCCAGCGTCTCCTGTGATGTTGCCTACAGCTTCTTCAACCTTGCCTTCAATATCTTTGGCAGCGGCTTTAGCTCTATCTTGTAAACTCATAAATAATATCCTTAATGCTGTTAGTTAATTCAGTAGAAAATTGGAAGAAAGAAACAGATTTATTTCTTTTTTTCTAATACATTCATCTTGCGTTATTAGAAAAAACTATTCAACCATCTAAAGGAATAAGTTTTAGATATGTGTCGATATGTAAACACTAATTGTATTAATTTGATATAGCTATATTTAGAATTAAATAGCAACAATTTCAATACAAAAATTAAGTCAAGAATAGTAATAAAAGATAGAATTTCTTAAGAATTACAAATTAAATAAAGCCCAAATATGATTCGGCGGACGAAGTCCGCCGAATCATATTTGGGCTTGAAATACATAAGTTATTTCATTTGCAATCCTTAGCATTTGGTACTGAACTAGTACATTTTTTCCCAACGCATTCCTAAAACTTTTTTTGCGGATGCTTTGTGTTTGGTCATAATCGGTGATATTTTTAAGCATCCGCTTCTCGTAAGCTCCATGACCCTATCGATTGCTGAATCAGTCACCAAAGATGCAATAGCCTTACTAATCGATCTCGCAGAAAGAGGTGAGATTGACCCTTGGGATGTGCAAGTGATTGACGTGGTTGATCGTTTCTTGTCACGGCTGATCGTTAGCGATCGGCGTGATCTGTATGACTCAGGACAGGCGATGCTTTATGCGTCAATGCTAGTGCTGCTCAAAGCCAATTCCCTATCTGAAAGCCAGTTAGCTTATGAGCAAGTAGAAGACATTTCTGAGGATATGGATGATCCCACCTCGGAGGTTGCTGGCTCAATGAGGCTGCCAATGGATTTTGACAAGCGCTTACGGCGATTGCCAGTCGCTTTGCCCCCCAAGGCGCGGCGAATCACTCTTGAAGAATTAATCGCTCAGATCGAGGCGATCTCGGAAATAGTCGATCGCAAAACTAGTAAACCTGCTAAACGCCAGATGCAGGGAAAGGTGGCGCGAAGAGCCGCGATGAAGGCGATCACCCAACTCGCACACAAGGAAAATTTGTCGGAAATGGTAGAAGAAATCGAAAAATATTTCCAAACCCATCCTAATCAAGAAATTGAGATATCAGATTTGGCTGCGGTATTTAATGATCGCGTGGGTGTGTTTTGGGGACTATTGTTAATGTCTTCTCAGTCCAAGGTAGAGCTACACCAAACTGAATTTTATGGCAAGATTCAGATTGTGCCAACCCTGAAGCCGATCATCGTTAAAGAGATCTCATTCATTAATAATTCAGGAGATTCCACAGTAGAATCAACGCAATTACAGTTAAAATTTTCTGAATTAAAAGAAGTTTCGTGAAGAATTTACAGTTACTAAGTCGTTGCCAATCTGATCGTCAATCTTTGAGCAGGGTCAGATCTAGCTTAGATTTTTATGTTGCTCTGACTAGCGCGATCGCTTTATGTTTTCTCTCTCTAAGCTTACCTATGTCAAATGCATCTGCTCAATTACGAACATTATATAAACCATCAGACCTAGCCACAGGTAAGGATGTTAATGATGTTCTTAGCGACAAGGATATTCCCACAGGACAAAAAGGCTTTGCCCGCGATTACATGATCAATGTTAAACAAGATGATCGCCTAGAAATCACAGTTAACTCCAGTAACTTCGACACTGTATTAAGCCTTATCGATAATAAGGGGGAATCGATCGCTGAAAATGATGACGTAGCAGGAGATAGCACAAATTCGCTAATATTCTTTAGAGTGCGTCAGGCGGGAAATTATATTGTGCGTGTATCATCGTTTGGCGGTAGCAGTGGCGGAAAATTTTTGTTGCGGGTCAATAAACTGCGAGTTGTTGAGTAGTTAAGCTCAAAGTTGCGCCTCGCAGGGGCGCAACTTTGAGAATTCAGGAGGTCAATACATTGTTTTTTAATGGCAAAGTCATTGCAATTACAGGTGCATCAGGGACAATGGGGCGAGCTTTGCTGTTAGAGCTAGGCAAGCGCGGCGCAAAACTAATTGCCCTGACAACTTCACCTGATCTAAATTTTGCTGATCTTAATCAAGATTTAAGCCAGCCCATCGAAGTACTGATCTGGGAAATTGGACATGAAGATGAACTCCGCGATCGCTTAAGGGACGTTGATATTCTCATTCTCAATCATGGGATTAATGTTCTAGCGGCAAGGGACTCTCAATCCATCTATAAGTCTTACGAAGTCAATACTTTTTCTGTGTTTCGCTGGGTTGATTTATTTATTGATTTATTGCCAAAAAAGGCGATCGCCAATACTCAAAAAGAAATTTGGGTTAACACTTCAGAGGCAGAAGTAAATCCCGCTCTTAGCCCTTTGTATGAGCTATCAAAACGGGCGATCGGTGACTTACTGACTTTGCGCCGCCTTGATTGCCCTTGTGTAATTCGTAAATTAATTTTAGGTCCATTTAAAAGCAATCTTAATCCTTACGGAGTTATGTCTGCGAGTTTTGTGGCTTGGGCGATCGCTGCACTAGCCAAATTAGGACTTCACGATATCATCGTCACCGTTAACCCGATTACTTTTGTAGCCTATCCATTGAAGGAAACTTGGCGATCGCTATACTTCCGTGCGTTTTCGCGCCCAAGCTCAAAATGACTCTACAGCACCTTGCACTGCCATAGAATCCAGATAATTTTTTAAAAGGGCCGCGAAGCGGCACTTTTAAAAATTTCTCTGGGCTGTAAAGTAATTAAGGGCGGCGTAAAGTGCTGCTGGCAAAATCTATAAATATCACCAATCTTGCCAATTATGACTTCTATGTTCACTACAGAGATTAACCAAAAAATTTGTCAGCTAATCCATGAAGCTGGGCAGAAGGCGATGCATTTGAGAGAACTAGAATTTCAAATTGATCAAAAGGGATTTGATGACTATGTAACTAATATAGATCGAGAACTTGATGTTTTTCTAAGTGAAAAATTTCAAGAATGGTTTCCTCATGATGTGATCATCAGTGAAGAGGATTCTCGTTCTATAGAACTCTGGAAGAAAGTATTAGAAACTAATCAAAAGTTTTGGTTTATCGATCCTATTGATGGAACTAATGACTTCATTCATGGAGGAGAATTCTATTCAGTTATGGTTGGGCTACTAGAAGCTTCTCAACCTGTCATGGGTTGGGTGTATGCACCTAAGAGCGATCGCCTTTATTTTGGGGGGACAGCAATTAATAACTTGTATCTAATCAGTAATGGCAATCCACCGCAGACTTTAGAAATAAACCCACCAACTGAAGATAGTTGCGATCGCTTGATTGTCAGCAAAAAAGATGATATTGCCTATGGTGAGGCAATCCGCGAGGCTGTTCCTAATGTGGAGTTTTATAGTCTGGGTAGTTTTGGATTGAAGGTAATGGAAGTTGTCCAAGGTCGAGCCAGTGCCTACATCTATCTCAATCGTCGCGTCAAGCTCTGGGATACAGTTGGCCCCCTAGCGATCGCTAAAGCCGCAGGGCTAGTTTGTTGCGACCTGACAGGGCAAGCAGTTGGCTTTGGCTACGATGATGTTAATGCAAATAATCTCGCTCACAATCAAGTGATCATCATCGGCTGGCAAAAATTCATTGATGAACATCTTGAGGCTATCCATCAAAAACTTGGAAGTAAGTTTATCATTGATAAAAACTAACAAGCTGTGGCGCAAGTAATTTTTTGGATAGAAGGTGATGAAGATTTCTGGGAAGGATGTAAAGGCGAAATGATCGCCACAATTTTGCCATAATTACCTGCTTCGACTTTCTGACAGATCTCATTTTAATAGATTTGATCGCCGCGTTGGGCAAATTCTTCTCTACTACAGCGAGGCTGACGGATTGCCATGATTGTAAGTTCTCTTTAAACCGCTACTTCTTTAGACATTGTAATCGACAAATAAGCAGGTTCAAATTGTTCACAATTTCCCAGTATTTATAGGTTTACAGCTCACTTACTCCGCAAACATCTCAGCTAAAGTATCAAGAACCAATCTTTGCTCGTCTTGACTAATTTTACCTAGCTTTTTGACTAATCGAGTCTTATCTACCAGCAGTTCCAAATTCAAAAAGTAGCAGATAATACAGATGTAAGTATTAAAATAGGGATAAAGCTTCTAAGGAAGCCAAAATTACAATTCCATCCAGATAATGCAAGAGAAGGTTCTAATTT
>Ga0136636_10000335_pt1 | contig 23000 bp, 19 predicted proteins | sample AntDrymUQ8522106_2_FD_104653 | JGI IMG/M metagenome (GOLD analysis project Ga0136636, IMG submission 104653) | Polar desert sand microbial communities from Dry Valleys, Antarctica - metaG UQ852 (21.06) | ecosystem: Environmental > Terrestrial > Soil > Desert | place: Antarctica: Dry Valley... | reverse complement strand
CATTAAACCTAATATTGCAATTGTAACAGATGTTACGCATGATACTACAACGCCAATGATTGAAAAGAAAAAAGAAGGCGATCAAAAATGTGGTGATGGTCCGGTTATTTTTTTCGCACCAAGTGTGCATCATACCATCCGTGAATTAATCGTGGAAACTGCTAAAACAAAAAAAATTCCTTATCAACGCGCAGCTTCGAGTCGCGCAACCGGAACTGATACTGATGCTTTTGCACATTCTAACGGCGGCGTTCCGTCTGCATTGATTTCTTTACCTTTAAGATACATGCATACTACAGTAGAAATGGTGGCAAAAGAAGATGTATCAAACGTGATTCAATTAATCTATGAAACTTTATTGCAAATAAAACCAGATATGAATTTAAAATACCATCAATAAACCTGATCTAAAAAGAATAAAATCATATTTAAAAAGTATAAATGAAAACAAAATTAATTGCTCCTTCCCTCCTTTCTGCAGACTTCGGAAACTTGCAAAGAGATATAGAAATGCTCAACCGTTCCCAAGCTGATTGGTTGCACGTAGATGTGATGGATGGGAGATTTGTACCCAATATTTCCTTTGGATTCCCTGTAATGAAAGCCGTTCAGAAATTTTCTAAAAAATTTGTAGATGTGCATTTAATGATCGTGGAGCCAGAAAAATATGTAGAAGAATTTATCGAACTCGGTGCTGATTTAGTTTCTGTGCATTACGAAGCCTGTACACATCTGAACAGAACCATTAATTTAATTCAGGATAAAGGGGCAAAAGCAGGCGTAGTTTTAAATCCTGCAACACCTGTTTTAATGTTAGAAGACATCATTGCAGAGGTAGATTTAGTTTTGTTGATGAGTGTAAATCCAGGATTTGGCGGACAGAAATTCATCCAAAATACCTACAAAAAAATTGCGGAAACCAAAGATCTTATTTTATCCAATAATTCTACGGCTTTAATCCAAGTTGATGGCGGTGTAAATTTAGAAAATGCCGCAAAACTCTTCGAAGCGGGTGCCGATGTTTTGGTCGCCGGAAATGCGGTTTTCTCTAGTGAAAGTCCTGAAAAAACAATAGAATTGCTAAGAATATAGTTTATTGTATTTCTTTGGCTTTCTAAAAATTAAACTCAACTTTTATACTTCGAAAAATGCAAAATCTGAATTTGCAAAGTTATAAACACAGTATTTATCTCATTAAAAAAGCCGTTTGAAAAAAATATTTTCAAACGGCTTACTTTTTTTATTTCCAAAAAATTAGAAAATCTCTCTTCCAGAAAAGTGGAATTGAGCCTCGACCAGAGCATTCTCATCGGAATCTGATCCATGAACTGCATTTTCTCCAATAGATCTTGCAAACATTTTTCTGATGGTTCCTTCTGCTGCATCTGCAGGATTAGTAGCACCAATTAAAGTTCTGAAACCGTCTACCGCATTGTCATTTTCCAAAACTGCCGCTACAATTGGACCAGAAGACATAAATTCTACTAATTCTCCGTAGAAAGGTCTTTCTGCGTGAACTTCATAAAATTTTTGAGCATCTGCAATTGTTAATTGCGTTAATTTTAAGGCTTTAATTTTAAAACCTGCTTCTGAAATTTTTCCTAAAATAGCACCGATATGTCCGTCTGCAACTGCATCTGGTTTGATCATGGTGAATGTAATTTTACCTGACATAAATCTTGTTTTATTGTGGCGCAAAAGTACAAAAACTTATTACATTTGCAGAGAAAATTTTAGAACAATAGAGAGTCCGTTGCTTTGGCACGGAAGTTGCAAATTTATTTGCGATTCTCATGTTTAATTTGAGTTTTCATGGTTATTAGTTTTTACCCAGCTTCGGCTGGGTTTTTACTTTTGTTCCATCTCATCTGCTTCTTCCATCAGCTTCAAATACGTCATGTAGCGTGATTCCTCAATTTCTCCAGATTCTATATTTTCTAAAACGGCACATTTCGGTTCGTTGATATGCATGCAGTTATGAAATTTACAAAACCTTCCAATTCGGAAAATTTCTGGAAAATAATGCTGGATTTCTTCCTTTAAAACATCGATCATGGCAAATTCCCGAACTCCCGGTGTATCAATTACACTACCGCCAAAATCCCAAAAATGCATCTGTGCAAAAGTGGTCGTATGTTTTCCTTTTTGATGGGAAGCAGAAATTTCTGAGGTTCTAATATGTAAATTGGGTTGCATTGCATTTACCAAAGTGGATTTACCACTGCCGGAATGTCCGAAAAAGACAGAAACTTTATCTTTAATTATAGATTGCAGACCTTCTAAATTCAATTTGGAATAAGAAGAAATCTCCAGAGTGTTGTAACCAATATGCTGGTAAATTGCTTCCACACTTTTTACAATTTCTTTTTCATCTTCATTTAAAACATCCATTTTATTGAATAAAATCAAGGGTTTAATGTTGTACGCTTCGCAGCATGCCAAAAATCTGTCCAAAAATCCTAAAGACGTTTCTGGGAATTTTAAAGTGTAAATGAAACAGGCAATATCAATGTTTGAAGCAATAATATGGGCTTCTTTCGAAAGATTGGTAGATTTTCGGATGAGATAGTTTTTTTTCGGTTCTATCTTCGTAATCCAGGCAATATCATCTTGTTCCAAAGAAAATTCTACCAAATCTCCCACTGCTAGTGGATTGGTAAGTCTTGTTTTTATCAGTTTAAATTTTCCGCGGATTCTCGCCTCGAAAAATCGTCCGGTTTCTTGTTCTAAAACCTGATACCAACTTCCCGTCGATTTGGTGATGAGTCCCTTCATTTAATTATAGTTTCATAATCTGCCTTTAAACTGCTCTTTAAAATAAAACAATTCTCTCCAAATTTTCTAAATATTATTTTGAATCTCAATCGATTCTTCGTGGATTGCTTTGAAAACTTTTTCAATAAACTCCTGAGACATGCCTGTTTCATCTGCTTTCTGATTAGCATATTCCGTGATCACTTTCCAGCGATCCGGTTGAAAAATAGCAATATTATTGTCTTTTTTAAGAGAACCAATTTTCTCCGATATTTTCATTCTTTGAGATAATAGGTCAATCAAATTAAAATCAAGATCCGAAATTAATGTTCTGTGGCGACCCATTTCATCATCAAAAATGGAAATATCAGAATTTCTTATTTGTAAATTATTGATTAAATCTGCCAAAACTTCCGGCGTAATTTGTTGAGATGCATCGCTCCAAGCTTCATCTGGATTAGAGTGGCTTTCAATGATCATCCCTTCATAACCAACGTTCATGGCTTCTTGTGCAACTCCTGCTAAACCACTTCTGTTACCACAAATATGGGACGGATCTACCAACATGGGAATATTAGGATATTGATTTTTAAAATCAAGCGCGATCTGCCAGTTTGGAATATTTCTGTATTTCGTTTTCTGATAGGTGGAAAAACCTCTGTGAATCACTCCCAAATTCATCACGTTTTGACCTAAAAGCCTTTCTAAAGCCCCGATCCAAAGTGCTAAATCAGGATTCACTGGATTTTTTACAAATACAGGTTTGTCCGTTCCTTTTAAAGCTTCTGCAATTTCCTGAACCGTGAACGGATTAACTGTAGATCGCGCTCCAATCCACAATACATCTACATCTGCTTCTAACGCAGCCGCAACATGATGTGCGTTTGCAACTTCTGTAGCGGTTTTAAAACCATATTCTTCCTTAACTTTTTTCAGCCAATTTAAACCGATTACTCCTACACCTTCAAAACCATTTGGTTTGGTCCGTGGTTTCCAGATTCCTGCCCGAAAAATGGGAACATCTGCGTTGCTAAATTTTATTCTTCTTGCAGTCTCCAACATTTGGGATTCACTTTCTGCACTACAAGGTCCGGCTATAATAAGTGGTTTTGCAAATTGCTTGACCCAATTATTTTCTAAATTTTTTAATTCCATTAAGGCTTTTATATTGTAAATTATGTGGTTATTTTTAACTAAAATCGAATTTGAATAAATCATCTAAATCCTTTAAAATAGGATTAATTTCGGCAAATTTATTGAAAATCTTCCGTTTTGTGACAATTTCTTTTTTTAAGGTAATGTCATTTTTAAATTCAACTCCAATATTGAAATGACCTACTTTGTGCATAAAGTGATTGAAAAACTCTGTCCTGATCTTATCGAATTCCGTTTTTGCAGAATCTGATGAATACGTAATTTCAATGGTATTTTCATCCTTTTTACGAAGTTTAAAAAAGCTGATGGCATTAAAGATGAGGCTGTCTTTTTTCTGAATCTCCTTCAGAAATTTTTCCCATTCATTTTGTAAATCTGTTTCGGTGAAATGATTACTGGGCAAAACTACTGTAACTTTTTCTTTTGGCTGCTCTTCTTCTTCATTTTCGGTTTTCTCCAAAGCCGCCGAAATACTAAATTTGGACGTAATTTTCTGCTTAGAAATAGGTTCAGATGTTTTTTGCAAAACTTTAGGAACTACAATTTCTTCCTCTTTTACCACGGTTTTCGAAGAAATTGATTTCGATTCTTGCAGTAGACTAGTTGATTTTAGAAGTGGTGCTAAAATCAGATACTTTTTTTTTTAGAAGAACTTTCATTTGCCGTCAGAGAAGAAAGTTGCATCAAGGCAATTTCCACCGTCAAACGGGGATTCTTGGAATTTTTATAATGAATATCTGCGTGATTGCAGATTTCTAACGCATCGATCAATTGCTGCACATTCCATTTTTTACTTTGTTCCGAGAATTTCTGACGGGAATTTTCTCCCACTTCAATTAAGCTTAATGTTTGCGGATTCTGCGCCATCATTAAATCCCGGAAATGATTTCCTAAACCTGCGATAAAAATATGCGGATCAAATCCTTTTTTTACGATTTCATTAAAAGCAAATAAAACGGCTGGAATTTTATTTTCCTGAGCAAAATCAACAATATTTAGATACTGATCGTAATCCAGAATATTCAGAACTTCGGCGGTTTTGGCTAAAGTGATATTTTTTTGGGTAAAAGTTGAGAGCCGATCAAAGATCGAAAGTGCATCCCGAAGTGCGCCATCTGCCTTTTGAGCCACCAGAAAAAGCGCATCATCTTCGTAAAGAATGTTCTCTTTCTCTGCAATTTTTTTCAGGTGCTCCTGAATGTCTTCAATTACAATTCTTTTGAAATCGTAAATCTGACACCGCGATAAAATAGTGGGAATAATTTTGTGCTTTTCCGTAGTTGCCAAAATAAAAATGGCATGTGCCGGAGGTTCTTCCAAAGTCTTTAGAAAGGCATTAAAAGCCGCAGAAGACAACATATGAACCTCATCAATAATGTAAATTTTATATTTTCCAACTTGGGGTGCAAATCGAACCTGATCCGTTAAATCCCGAATATCTTCCACAGAATTATTAGAAGCTGCATCTAACTCGAAAATATTATAAGCAAAACCATCATCTGAGGTTGAGCCATCTCTTTCGTTAATTTTACGGGCAAGAATTCTGGCACACGTTGTTTTTCCAACACCTCTTGGTCCGCAGAACAGAAGCGCTTGAGCCATCTGATTTTCTGCAATGGCGTGTTCCAAAGTATCTGTAATGTGGTTTTGACCGACAACAGTATCAAACTCTTGCGGACGGTATTTTCTAGCAGAAACCACGAAATTTTCCATTGGTCAAAAATAGGGAAATTAATCAGAAAAGAAAATTATTGCGCAATATTATCTTAGGAAAAGAGGAGAAAATGGAGAAGCGAATCCGCCCTTCGATTTCAGCTAAAAAAATTCCCAAAATTTTTAAGTTTGGGAATTAGAGATCTATTGAATTTTTGGAATTAAGAAATTTTTCCTTCTTCTAAAATTTCTTTATTTTGATATTCTTGTACCAAATCAATGGCGTTGGAAACCACATCACTCAAAGCGGTGATAAACGTTCCTTCTTCTGCCATGCTCATTGCATGTTTTAGGGCTTCTATTTCTTTCGGAATAATTTCATAACTCACTTCTCTACCAGATTCCTGGATGCCAGAAATGATTAATCCATTGATATCTTCCTCTGTTCTACCACGTAAATGTTTTTCATTTCTGATGATAATATAATCGAACATTCTACCCGCAATTTTACCACATTCCCGGATGTCTTCGTCTCTGCGATCGCCAACTCCGGAGATAATTCCTATTTTTTTGGTGGCTTCTACATTTTTCAGATAATCTTCAATCGCTGCGTAACCCGATGGATTATGGGCAAAATCGATTAAAACGTGGAATTTTTTAAATTTAAAAATGTTCAGTCTTCCCGGTGTTAAAACCGCACTTGGAATAAAAGTTCTCATGGAATTTGCAATATCTTCTATGGCAAAACCATAAAGGTACGTCGCTAAACTGGCCGCCAAAACATTGGAGATCATAAACTTAGCCTTAGCTTCCATGGTAATTGGAATATTATTGGCTTTTGCAATACGGATTTTCCAGTCTCCTCTTTTAATGGTGACGAAACCTTCTTCATACACACACGTGATTTTTCCTTCTTTGGCAAATTTTACAATATGCGGATTATTTTCATCTAAACTGAAGATGGCAATTTTGGTGTCTAGATCTTTCATTAAACGCATTGAGTAATCATCGTCTGCATTTAAAACGGACCATCCATCTTTCTTCACCGCATCTAGAACGACTCTTTTTACTTTGGTTAAATCCTTTAAGTTATGGATATCGTTCAATCCCAAATGATCCTCCGTAATATTGGTAAGAACACCGATATCACAATAGGTAAATCCTAAACCGGAGCGCAGAATTCCACCTCTTGCTGTTTCTAAAACAGCAAATTCTACAGTTGGATCTTTTAAAACAAATTCTGCAGAAACAGGACCTGTTGTATCGCCTTTCGTAAGCATAGTATTTTGAATATAAATTCCATCTGAAGTGGTGAAACCTACTCTATATCCGTTATTTTTTACAATGTGAGCAATTAAACGTGTGGTTGTCGTTTTTCCATTCGTCCCTGTAACCGCAATGATCGGAATTCTGAAAGATTTTCCGGCGGGATAAAGCATATCTACAACGGGTGCAGCCACATTTCTTGGCAATCCTTCACTTGGAGCAAGGTGCATTCTAAATCCTGGTGCAGCATTGACTTCTAAAATTGCACCACCACTTTCTTTTAAAGGTTGGGTGAGATTTTCTGCCATAATATCAATTCCGCAAACATCTAATCCAATAATTTTGGAGATTCGTTCGCACATGGTGAGATTTTCTGGATGTATTAAATCAGTGACATCTATTGAAGTTCCACCAGTAGAAAGATTTGCAGTTGATTTCAAATAAACAATTTCTCCTCTTTTTGGAATAGTTTCTAAGGTATAATTTAATTTTTCTAGCAATTCGTTTGTGTCTTTATCCACTAAAATTTCGGTAAGAACATTTTCATGACCATAACCTCTTCTTGGATCCAGATTTTCTTTGTCGATTAGCGCCTGAATAGAAATTTCTCCATCACCTACAATATGCGCCGGAACTCGTCTTGCAGCGGCAGTCATTTTATGATTAATCACCAAAACCCGAAAATCATAACCTGTAATGTATTTTTCTACAATTACCCGGTCTCCATAATTTTGCGCGTGAATTAATCCATCTTTTGCAGTTTCCCAATCCTTAACGTTGATTGAAGCACCTTTTCCATGATTTCCGTCGAGTGGTTTTAAGACAATTGGATAACCAATTTTTCGTACTACTCTTTCCAAACCTTCTTCATCCGAAACCAAATCTCCAGAGGGAACTGGAATTGCAGCTTCGTCTAACATTTTTTTAGTCAACTCCTTATTACACGCAATATCTACGGCAATAGAACTTGTTTTCCCCGTAATCGTAGCTTGAAATCGCTGTTGGTGAATTCCGTATCCTAACTGAACTAATGAATTTCTACCCAATCTAATCCACGGAATATTTCTCGCAACCGCTTCTTCTACAATGCTTCCAGTAGAGGGTCCAAGTCTTTCCCGTTCCCGCATTTCGCGTAAAGTTTGAATACAAAGATTCATGTCATAAGGTGCTCCCTGAATCAAACATTCTGCAATTTCTACAGACTGTTGAGCGGCATAAACGCCAGAATTTTCTTCAATATAACTGAAGACCACATTATAAATGCCCGGAGTTTTAGTTTCCCGGGTTCTCCCGAATCCCGCATCCATTCCTGCCAAAGTCTGTATTTCTAAAGCAATGTGTTCAATGACGTGACCCATCCAGGTTCCCATTTCTACCCTTTGAAAAAAACCACCTTCTACCCCTTCGGAACAACGATGCGAAATCAGGGAGGGAAGCAGTCTTTCTAAATTTTCCCGGAAGCCTTCAATTTTATTGGTCGGCAAATGTTCTACTTCCTCTAAATCCAGGCGCATCTGAATTAATTTTTTGCGGCGGATACTCCAAATATTCGGACCTTTTAGAACCTGTATTTTTTCAATTTTCATATATTTCTGCTGTAAAAAGTGTTGCTTTAATTCTTTTCTAAAATCAAAGATAAAAGAATTGCGTAATAATAAATATTTTTTTTTCAAATTTCAAGTCTGGAATATTAATTTAAATATATTTTAATCGTAATTCTGCTGAAAATTTCGACAAGAATATAATCCTCCGTTAATATTTTTTTTAAATTTGCAGTGTATGAGACCAGTTGGAAAATTAATGATTATCGGCGGAGCCGTAAATAAAGGGAGTTTCGCAGAAACCGATTACGATCAGAATGTAGAGAAGAATCTCAACTTTTTTGAAAGAGGGATTTTGCGCAAAATGATAAATGAGTCTAAATTAAAAGAGGATTCTATTATCGAAATTATCACCACTGCTTCTCAGATTCCGCAGATCGTTGGTCCAGAGTATAAAAAAGCTTTAGAATATTTAGGAGCTAAACACGTAGATATTTTAGATATCCAAAATCGCGAACAAGCCAATAGTGATGCGATGGTTGCACGAGCAAACGCCGCAGATGTGGTGATGTTTACAGGTGGAGATCAACTGCGGTTAACTTCTATTTTAGGTGGAACACGTTTTCATGAGGCTATTTTATTAAAATATCAGGAGCAGAATTTTATTTATGCTGGAACTTCTGCGGGAGCTGCAGCAGCTTCAGAAAATATGATTTATCAGGGTTCGAGTCATGAAGCGCTCTTGAAAGGTGAAATCAAAACAACACAAGGTTTAGGTTTTATGGAGAACGTTATTATTGATACGCATTTTGTCCAGCGAGGCCGGATTGGACGGTTATTTCAAGCGGTAGTCAATAATCCCAGAACTTTGGGTATTGGTTTAGGAGAAGACACAGGATTATATATCGCCGGGGAAACAATGACTGCAATTGGTTCTGGTCTTGTAATTTTGGTCGATGGTCGATTTATAAAAGACACTAATTTGACCAACATAGAACTGGGACAACCTATTTCTATTGACAATTTAATTGTTCACGTGATGTCTCAAAATGATTTTTATGATTTAAGGACCAAAGATTTAACCATCGTTAACTCTCAATACAATCCAATTCCACAGGAATCTTAGATATTCTGCAGAAATATATTTTTTAATTTAGGACATTGAAATATTTTAAACTTTCTCGATCTCTGGGAAAGTTTTAATTTTTAAAAAAATAACATGAAAGTAATTATACACGGAGGATTTTTCTCCGAAAGCGATCAGAGCCACGAAGTAAAAGTTGCGAAACAAAATTCTTTGAAAGAAATCGCCGGAAAAGCGTTTGAGTTTTTAAAAACGAATTCTGCGGAAGATACGGTGGTTTATGCCATTACACTTTTGGAAAATGATCAATTATATAATGCGGGAACAGGTTCTCAAATTCAAAGTGATGGAAAAATCCGGATGAGTGCTTCTTTGATGAATGGAGAAACTCAGAAATTTTCTGGCGTTATTAATATTGAAAATGTTAAAAATCCAATTGAAGTTGCGCAAATTTTAATGAAAGAAGATGACCGCGTTTTGGGTGGAAATGGTGCAAAAATATACGCTTTAGAAAATAATTTCAAAGATTTCTCGACAGAAATTCCACAACGCAGAAAAGAATATGAAGCGAAACTCAAAAACGGCGGAAAAGGAACAGTTGGTTGTGTTGCCTTGGATTCTGCCGGAAAATTATCAGCAGGAACTTCCACGGGTGGAAAAGGTTTTGAAATCGTAGGTCGAATTTCAGATTCTGCAACGGTTGCAGGAAATTTCGCGAATCAGTTTTGCGCTGTAAGTTGCACTGGTGTTGGAGAAGATATTGTAAGCAATGCAACCGCCGCAAAAATTGTGATTCGTGTTACGGATGGAATGACGATCGAAAAAGCTTTCGAAAAAACCTTTAATGAACTGAAAGAAATTGAGGGTTTTGCAGGAGCTATTTCCATTGATAAAGACGGAAATGTTTTCCATCAGAATTCGCATCCAACCATGGTTTTTGCGAGTTATGATGGAACTGATTTTGAAGTCTTTAATTAAAAATAAAAACGGCCTCAATTTCTTGAGGCAGTTACTTTTTAAAGATTATATCTGAAAATTATTTTTCTTCAATCGCTGCTTGAGCTGCAGCCAATCTTGCAATCGGAACTCTGAAAGGAGAACAACTCACGTAATCCAACCCGAGTTTGTGGCAGAATTTCACGGATTCTGGATCACCTCCATGTTCCCCGCAAATTCCAACTTTTAAATGAGATTTTACAGAACGGCCTTTCTCAACGCCGATTCTAATTAATTCTCCCACTCCACTTTGATCGATGGATACGAAAGGATCTTCTGGCAAAAGTTTTAAATCCAAATATTTTGGTAAAAATCCACCGATATCATCTCTGGAAAAACCGAAACACATTTGCGTTAAATCATTCGTTCCAAAACTGAAGAAATCTGCAACAGTTGCCATAGAATCGCCTTTTAAAGAAGCTCTTGGCGTTTCAATCATGGTTCCATAAAGATAGGGAATCGATTTCACGTTCATTTTTTCGCAAACTTCTAAATAAACCCGATCAACAATTTCTTTTTGATGACGAAGTTCGTGTCTTCCCATTACGACTGGAATCATAATTTCGGGGAAGGCTTTTTTACCCTCTTTTGTCAGTTCCGAAGCCGCTTCAAAAATAGCGCGAACCTGCATCTCTGTAATCTCAGGATAAGAAACTCCCAATCGAACGCCGCGGTGACCCAACATTGGATTATTTTCATGAAGGGCGAGAATTCTACGGTTTAAAACACTCATTCTTACACCGAGCTCTTTGCTTAATTCCTGTAATTTTTCTTTATCGTGAGGAACAAATTCGTGTAATGGTGGATCGAGTAAACGAATTGTTACGGGTTTTCCTTCCATTACTTCCAAAGTTGCCTTAATGTCTTTTTTCACAAATTTGAAAAGTTCATTCAAAGCAGATTTTCGTTCTTTTTCCGTGGTGCTCATGATCATTTTGCGCAAAAGGAATAATGGTTTCTCACTTCCTTCCCCGTAAAACATGTGTTCCGTTCTGAATAATCCAATTCCTTCTGCACCGAAATAAGCAGCTTGTTGCGCATCTTTTGGAGTATCTGCGTTGGTTCTTACGCCTAATCTTTTGGCTTTATCTACCAAAGTCATCAAGGTTTTGTAAGATGTATTTTTGTTTAAATCGGTGCTGGTCAATTCCAAAACGCCCTCATAAGCAATTCCGGTTGTTCCGTTCATGGTCACCCATTCTCCATCGTGGATTTTTTTGCCGTCTTTGGTTAAGAAATATTTTTCTTTTTCAAAAATTTCAATGTCGTTACAACCTACGATGCAGCATTTTCCCCAACCTCTTGCAACCAAAGCTGCGTGAGAAGTCATGCCACCTTTCGTGGTTAAAATCGCTTGAGCTTTGTGCATTCCATCAACATCTTCCGGCGAAGTTTCTTCCCGAACGAGAATAACTTTTTCGCCTTTCAATCCTAATTCTACGGCTTCTTCTGAAGAAAAAACCACTTTTCCAACTGCGCCACCTGGACCTGCAGGAAGTCCTTTTGCGATGGGTTTATTTTTCTTTTCTTCTTCTGGATCGATCATCGGCAGCAACAATTCGATCAATTGGTTTGGACCAACTCTCATTACGGCTGTATCGGCGTCGATTAATTTTTCTTTGTACATATCTGCAGCCATTTTTACGGCAGCAACTCCATTTCTTTTGCCGACTCTGCACTGCAACATAAAGAGTTTTCCTTTTTCAATGGTGAACTCAATGTCCTGCATGTCTTTGTAATGTTTTTCCAAACGTTTCTCAATTTCATCCAGTTCTTTAAACTGAGCAGGCATGAATTTTTCTAAAGTCGTCAAGTCTTTTGAGTGATCATTTTTAGACTCCTCATTAATTGGAGATGGCGTTCTGATTCCTGCTACCACATCTTCTCCTTGCGCGTTTACCAAATATTCTCCATAAAAATAATGATCGCCATTTCCGGGATTTCTCGTGAAAGCAACTCCAGTACAAGAATCTTCTCCCATATTTCCATAAACCATAGCCTGAACATTTACGGCAGTTCCCCAATCATTGGGAATTCTTTCAATTTTACGGTATTCAATGGCGCGTTTTCCGTTCCAGGAAGCGAACACAGCGCCGATTCCGCCCATTAATTGATCCCATGGATTTTCCGGGAAATCAACTTTTAGATATTTTTTAGTTAAAGCTTTAAATTCTTTGACTAAATTTTTCAAATCATCTGCAGAAAGTTCAGTGTCCAATTCTACTCCTTTTTCTTTTTTAAGTTCTTCCAAACGTTCATCCATCAATTTTCGGATTCCTTTTCCTTTTGCAGGTTCCATTCCTCCAGCTTTTTCGATGACCACATCAGAATACATCATGACTAATCTTCGGTAAGCATCGTAAGCAAATCTTTCGTCGCCGGAATTTTTGATGAGACCTTTTACTGTTTCATCATTTAGACCGATATTCAAAACAGTGTCCATCATTCCGGGCATGGATTTTCTGGCGCCAGAACGAACCGACATTAAAAGTGGATCTTTAATATCGCCAAATTTTTTGCCCATTAATTTTTCAACTTCAGACAAGGCTTCTTTTATTTCTTTTTCTAAATTTTTCGGATAGGTTTTTTTGTGATCATAATAATAGGTGCAAACTTCTGTAGTTGCTGTAAATCCGGGAGGAACGGGAAGTTTAAGATTTTTGTGTCCTGCCATTTCAGCAAGATTTGCTCCTTTGCCTCCTAAAAGGTTTTTCATAGATTCATTCCCCTCTGCTTTTCCGCCACCGAAAGAATAGATGTATTTCGCATCTGCTTTAATTTTCTCTGCCATTTTATGTAGTTTTTAAATTTAAAATAGGATTAGAACGATTAAATTTAGGCAGATTTTTAGGCTTAAGACTAAAGTTTACAGTGACAAAAATCAATTTTGATAAAAGTCATTCTTAAAAAAAAATTCTTACAAAATGAGTATCTTATGAAATCACATTTCTCTAAATTAAAATAATTGCACCATATTTGATAACATTATCGTAATTTAAAAATCAATTTATTATGAAAAAAGTATTAGCAATTGTGTTTTTAGGAACTTTATTTCTTACAAGTTGTGCTCAAAAAGAGGAAAAGCGAGAAGAATTTAAAGAAGAACACAATGTAGAAAAAAGAAATGATGGTGTTCCAGAAGCTGCTATGAGTGATTCTGCTGATGTAGAAGATTCCGTGGAAGCGGAAACCGATTAAAAAAAATGCGTCGATTGACGCATTTTTTATCAGTACTCAAATAGAATTGATCCCCAAGTAAATCCACTGCCAAAAGCAGAAAGAAGAACCAAATCCCCGCGTTTAATTTTTCCTTCTCCAATCGCCTCGCTCAAAGCAAGAGGAATGGATGCTGCGGTAGTGTTTCCGTATTTTTGGATATTATTAAAAATCTTTTCATCTGGTAATCCAAATTTTTGCTGTACGTATTGCGCAATTCTCAGATTCGCTTGATGCGGAATGAACATATCTAAATCTTCAAGCGTTTTTCCACCAGCTTTCAAAGCTTCCTCCATGGTTTCTGGAAATCTTGTGACCGCGTGTTTGAAAACAAAATTTCCATTCATTATTGGATAAACTTCTGCATCTGTAACATTTTCTGGCTCCAGACGCATTCTGTCACTCCAACCATATTTTGAACCTGGAAATTTAGTACACAATTCATCTGCATATTTTCCTTCAGAATGCATATTGAAAGCTAAAATATCTCCTGCATTTTCCTCCTCTGAAGCTGATAAAATCACTGCTCCTGCTCCATCGCCGAAAATAACGGAAACTCCTCGTCCTGCATCAGAAAAGTCTAAACCGAAAGAATGTACTTCTGCACCCACGACTAAAATATTTTTGTAAGAGTTTGCTTTTATGAAAGCATTGGCAACACTCATTGCATAAACAAATCCAGAACACTGATTTCTCACATCAAGCGCACCAATGGTATCACAACCCAGCATTTCCTGCAATAAAACGCCACAACCTGGAAAATAATAATCCGGTGAAAGGGTTGCAAAAATAATAAAGTCGATGTCTTTCGCCTCTAATCCAGCCATTTTCAGGGCGTTTTCTGAAGCTTTGAAGCCTAAGTAAGCGGTAGTTTCTTCGGGATCGTTTCTATTTTTTCTGTGATGGCGTTCTTTAATTCCGGTTCGTTCTGTGATCCACTCATCATTTGTACTCATCAAATGGGAGAGATCATCATTGGTTACCACATTCTCTGGAACATAATGCCCAATTCCTTTTATTTTACTTTTTATCATGAACAACTTTAATTTACACAAAGATAAATTTTATTTAAAACATAATAAAATAGTATTTTTACCATCTATTTTAGAGAAAATTTGAGTTATGCCCATAGAAAACTTATACCGCACGGAACATTGCGAATGGATCGATGTAGAATCACCCACCTCGGAAGATTTGGCTTTTTTGCATGAGCGGTATGACATTAATACCCTGTTTCTAGAAGATACGATCGATCCAAACCATTTACCAAAATTTGAGCAGGATTATTTATTGAAATTTTTTCTAATGCGCGAAAATACGGAGCTAGAAAGGACCAATCTGAATACAATAAGCGATATTTCTACAAAATTGGGAGTTTTTCTTTTTCCTAATCTTATTATCACGGTTCACCGGATGAGAAACAGAAGCATTTACGAACTTCGGAAGGAAATTTTATTACTTAAAAGTGAAGAAATCACAGCTGATAAAATTGCTTTAAAATTGGCTCTAAAAGTACTGCGCTCTTTTGATGACGAATCCAAAAATTTGTTGGAAAAAATGGACCAGATTGAAAATGAAATTTTTCTAAAAAACACCAACAGTCCGCATCAAATCCGAAGATTATTTACTCTGAAACGGAAATCTGGACTCAATACCCGAATTTTAAATATATCAGCGGATTGGGTTGATAAATTTAAAACTTTGACCTTAGAAGATGCAGAAATAACGGATTTAAAGGACAAGCATAAAGATGTAGTAGCAGATTTTGAACATCTAAACTTGCAGATTACCAATTTAATTTCGATGTTCTTGGCCTTGAGTGATCAAAAATCCAATCAGGTGATGAAGGTTTTGGCTATTTATTCCATGTATTTTTTCCCGATCACCTTTATTGCAGGAGTTTATGGGATGAATTTCGATAATATTCCAGAACTTCATTACAAGTCAAGCTACTTTATTACTTTGGGTGTAATGTGTTTTATTGCAGTTCTCACATTTTTTTACGTGCGAAAAAAGCAATGGTAAAATTTTAATCAGGAATACATTTTCATAGGAGGAAATCACCCTTTTTTGGCATAACATTAAAATAATACCATTTTTATGTTTAATTTTATCCAACTAAACACAAACCACCATGAAAATCTCCGCACCAACTTCTTCCAAAAAAGACCTTTCATCCTATTTTTTACAATCTCAATTTTGATTTAAAAAATATTTACGAAAAACTTTCCATTTTCGACTTTTACTTTGACCCAATTTCTAGTTAGACGTAATTTTAATTTTCATCAGTGAAGGTTTAATCCGTCTGTGAATAAGAGTTTTTCTATTTCTATCAACGCTAAAATTTTCATTGAAAGGAGCTTCTACAATCGTCTTACGTTGTCTAATTTTCTAATGGTTTAATGGTTTAAAGGTTTTTAATTTCAGATTTAAAAATGATTATTATGAAAAACGCCTTTTTTTATCTCTTCATCTTGTTATTTATTCTCAGTTGTAAAGACTCTGCTCCGACGGAATCGTCCATGCAATCAACGGCGGAAGAAGTTTCGGAATCTTACACCGATACACTGAATAGTGCACCAGAAAAACAAAAATCTATTTCGGATACGGTTGTCTTTAAAAATAAAACTAATATTCCTTTAAGTAAAACGCAGGTAATTGCCGTTCCAAGGGAAATCACCACAAATACTCCGATAAAAGTCGGCGTTGTAAAAAATGGAAAAATAATCGATGGAAAAATCGCAAAACCCCATCTTCAAATTCCGGATAAAGATGCAGTAATCTCTTTAGACACCGCAATGGTTACGGTTACAGCTCCACCTCCTGCTCCACCTTTGGAAGAAATAATTCCTGATCCCAATGAAAATCTCCCAAAAGAAGAACCGAAAAATGCGGTTTTAGGATTTTCTTATTTCCCAAAAATTTTGCAGAATGAAACGCGGGATTTACGGGTATTTGTTCAAATTCAGGGCGACGAGAAAAACGTTTCGAAAAAATTGAAAGCGATAGAAAAAGAAGATCTGCAGTTTACTAAAACTGAGGACAGCAGCATCGTTTGTATTGTTAAAGACATAGAAACGTATAAAAAACTCTCCATCAAACCCATTTACGATAGTGACGATTTTAAAGTGATAAAAGTGGATGACGGTCCAGATATTTCCAATGAAAAAGATGTAAATGAGCAGGAATTAGATTTTGTGAAAGGAAATTATTGGCATTGGAAAATTAAAGCAATTGCACCAACTGCAAGAATGGGAAATGTGACGCTTCTGATCAAAGCAGAAACGCCGGAAGGTCAAAAAGTAAAACTGGCAGAACGACAAATTAATATCAAAATTGACATCGATCAACCAAAACTGAGCTTTTCTGAAAAAGTTTACAAATTAGCAGATGATCATTTCAAAGAGATCTTATCGCTCATTATTATCCCGATCGGTTTGTATTTCATTAATCTTTTCCGGAAAAAATTTGCCGCGAAAAAGCTCGACAATAAAGATCCAAATAAACCTTAAAAACTACCCTCATGGAAAATTTCATTTTAGACCAACTTTTAGCCGATCAGGAACTGGATGCAGTTTCCAAAGAAAAAGTAAAAACCGCTTATGATAAAATCAGCCCCAAACAATTTTCGGATATTTTGGATGCAGAAGGAAACCAATATGTGAACTTCGTGCAGGAAGGAGGCGGAGTTTGGGGAGTTGCATTGGTGGGATATCTTTATGCGCTGGAAAGTTTCGGAATCCGGTTTCTTAGAATTGCCGGAACCAGTGCAGGTGCGATCAACACAATGTTGATCGCGGCTTTGGGAGATCGCAGTAAAAACAAAAGTATTCGGATCAAAGACATCCTTTTTCAGTGGAAATTCGAGGAATTTATGGACGGAAAATCTATCGTAAAAAAGATGGCGAATCAAATGTTGAAAAACAAAAATTATTTCAAAAGAATTGGACTTTCCATTTTCTTCCTCCTTTTGTTGATCCTGATTTTTCCGTTTCTGATTTTATTTTTGAAGATAAATCCGTGGTTTTATTTGATTCCTTTTTTAGGTTTAGCTTTTTTCATTTTTACGGTAATGCATTATTATAAATTGTTTAAAACCAATAATATTGGACTTAACCCGGGAAAAGCTTTTGAAAATAAAATGCAAAAAGCCCTGGAGAAATACAATATTAAAAATGTGAGCAACCTTAATGAAGAATACAACAAAAAAGGTAGAGACTTAAATGTAAATTATCGCTTAGGAAATGGGGCAGAATATTACACGAACGCATTAGCACAAATTAATAATATCCACCAAAAAGAGTTGGCAAATCTGGATTTGGTGCGATTTAGATTCTTTTTAGAAACCATTCAAAGTACTGATGTTTACAAAGATAATCCCTTTACTTTATTACGTTCCGACTACTCTATCATCGCCACAGATATTAACGCAAAAATTAAAGTGGAACTCCCAAAAATGGCGAATTTATATTGGACCAATACCGATCTTTCCACAATCAGTCCCGCAAAATTTGTGCGTGCTTCTATGTCGGTTCCGTATTTTTATGAACCGATGATCACCAAAATTGATCTTTCCAAAGATTCCATTATTCAGGCCTGGAAATTCTGGCTCAATGCAGAGCCGGATAATGTTTGCGAAGAAGGTGTTTTTGTAGATGGAGGAAGTATTTCAAATTTCCCAATTGACATCTTCCACGAAAGTGATATTTTTTATCCAAGAATTCCAGTTTTCGGGGTTCGATTGGTTGATAAAGGGGAATTAGGCGAACAAAGAGGTTGTGGAAGCAAAAGTATTTTGAAAAGTCCACTTAGTTTTCTCATGGGAATTTTTGATACTTTGAAAGGTTATAATGATAAAAATTTCTTGACAAAATATTCCTTTTACAGCACTCACAGTATTCAAACCGTGGATTGCAGTCCCAGTAACTGGCTCAATTTTTTTATGGAAGACAAAGAAAAAACGATCCTTTTTAACAGAGGATTTCAAGCCGGTTTGGAATTTTTAGAAAAATTCGACTGGGAAAAATACAAGTATGAACGAATGATCGTGGCGCTGAAGGAGAAAAATATTTTGAAACAGGAAGCTAAGCCAAATGTAGGATAATTCTTAAATAAGAGAAAATGGATGATATTTTAAAATTAATACTTGCCTCCCTATTTAGCAGTGCAGTTGCAGCAGGACTTATTTCCATTATTTTTAAAAGGAAAACGGAAAAAATTTCAAACGAAATTAAAAATCAGTTCGAACTCCTTTTAATGACACAGAAAACGGGTCATGCGTGGAATGAGAAAGCGGTTTCGGAATTATTTGGGCCGATCAATTTTCAGTTCGCCCGAACTAAACTAGCCTTTGATCGATATCGAGGGAATAATGAATATTTAGAAACCAAGATTTTAAAGGAAGGCAATGAAAAAATTAAAAATTTAATTTTAGAAAAATCGTACTTGATTCCACCCGATTTGATGGAGGACGCCAATGAACTGGTAAAGCATTACGATGTTTGGTTGGAAGAATTCAGCAAATTTCGGGAAACCGAAAATCCCACGGAAATTAAAAAATATATTTTCGCGGGACCAAATGGATTTCCTTTTCCGAGAGATGCGGAGAAAAAATTCAAAGAAAAATATGCGGAATTGTGGAAAAAATTGTACAGTTAACTTCTAAATCAGTTAAAAATAGGTGCAAAGAAATTCATTAGTATGATGACGAACTTCTGATGTGCCTTGAATTACTTTGAAGATATTTTGTTTCACTTCGAACGTCTTTCGGAGTATTGTGAAGACATTTTGTTTCACTTAGAATGAGTTTTGTTTCACTTGGAAGACATTTTGCTTAATAGGGATGACATTTTGTAGGAAGATTTGACCCGTCTTAACAAGTATTTACATATTTACTCCAAAATGATCATTTGAGAAAAATTAATACATGAGTTGCTGCGTCACAGCCAATTTCTGATCACAGTTATCCAGAACAATTATAGGGTCTTCTTTTTTCACAAATTGATCATCGGTGACTTAAACTTCGGAAAAATGGGCGGAACTTTTCAAAATAACCGGACTTATATTCGACGTTATTTGCGCGTCATCCGTGACTTCATGAGATTAAGAAAAAGTCTACGTTCGATATCCAAAAAATCCGCCCACTATTAGTATGATTGCTAAGTTAATTTCTCGACTGGAAGTTCCTCCAAAACCTTTTTCAGCAAATATTTTATACGGTGCAAAGATGATTTTTTAATAAAATCAATCATCGGGTGAGCGTGTTTTTGAGATTTAACACCAAATAATTTTCACAAACAGATTCAATATCGTAATATTGCAATATCAAATTAAACATGGGAAATAATTAAAAATGGGAATTACCAAAACTGAGTATTTTACAGAAGAGCAAAATGAAATTTCTACGCTTTTAAAAGCTTTGGCACATCCTGCAAGAATTGCGATCGTGGAATATCTTTTATCCGTAGACACTTGCATTTGCAACGATATTGTAGCGGAACTTCCTTTGGCGCAACCAACGGTTTCTCAACATTTAAAAGAATTAAAAAACGCCGGAATTATTCAGGGAACGATTGAGGGAAATGCAATCTGCTACTGTATTAATCCGGAAACCTTTAAAAAAATGGAGCATTTTATCGCTCAAATATTTCATAAGATCGAAAAGCAAAATAATTGCTGTTAAAAAATTTAAGTATTTTTAAAATGGAAACAAACGAACAAATTAAAGAAATGGTAAAGCAAAAATATTCTGAAATTGCTTTGCAGGATAAGGAAAGTAACGCATCCTCTTGTTGTGGAGCCGGAACTTGCAGCACGGAAGTTTACAACATTATGTCCGAAGAATATGATGATTTAAAGGGTTACGCAAAAGATGCAGATCTAGGTTTAGGATGTGGATTACCGACAAATTTCGCAAAAATTAAGAAAGGAGACACTGTAGTAGATTTAGGGAGCGGTGCCGGAAATGACTGTTTTGTTGCACGAGCAGAAACTGGAGAAGACGGTCGTGTTATTGGAATCGATTTTACGGACGCCATGATTGAAAAAGCGAAGAAAAATGCTGTGCAATTAGGATATCAAAATGTAGAATTCAGACAGGGCGATATTGAAAATATTCCTATGACTGCTAATTTTGCGGACGTTGTGGTGAGTAATTGTGTAATGAATTTAGTTCCGGATAAACCGAAATCTTTCGCAGAAGTTCACCGAATTTTAAAACCGAGTGGACATTTTTCAATTTCAGATATCGTCTTGGTGGGAGAATTACCGGAAAAAATTAAGAACGCCGCAGAAATGTACGCAGGTTGTGTTGCAAGTGCGATTCAGAAAGAAGATTATCTGAACATTATCAAAGAAGCCGGTTTTAAAAATGTGCAGCTCCAAAAAGAGAAAGCGATCATTATTCCAGATGATATTTTAAAAGACTATCTCAACGAGGAAGAAATAGAACACTATAAAAATTCTGACACGAAAATTTTTAGCATCACGGTTTTTGCAGAAAAAGGCGACCAATGCTGTACTCCAAGCAATTCTTGTTGTTAATCGTTTGCTTTAAATAAGAAATAAAGTTTTTTCTCCAGATATAGTAAAAAACTTTATATTTGAAACTTATTAAACCTTTAAATACCAAATCAATATGAAGAAAATAATTTCAATTTTAGCGGTAAGTATGTTTACCCTTACTTTTGCTCAAGAAACTCCAAAAAAAGCCTGCTGCTCTGGAAAAATGGCAAAAGATTGCAAAATGGATGCGAAAAAAACAGCCAAATCCTGTGATATGAAAGATCACAAAGACTGCAAAATGGATCATTCCAAGGATAAAAAGGAAAGCAAAAAAGTAGCTTAAAAACAAAAACCGCCGAAAAGCGGTTTTTTTTGTTTCTTAGTTTTAAATATTTTTAAAAATAACTGAATAGGATTAATTAAGAAAAACGGTGTATTGCTGTCTTTCATGAATGATCTGCAAAAGCTGATCATTGATTTCTACTTTTGCATGCATAGAATTTAATTCGATGGTGGAATTGTCTTCTGGATTTTTCAGCAAGAAATTTAATTTACTTTCTCCCTTATTCGCAGAGAAATTTTCGCGGAAAAACTCCAGATCTTCTCTCCGCAAATCATTGAGATCGACCACCACTGTTAGTATTTTCGCAAATTTCTCAAATGCATCTTTCAAGTCAATGACTTCTGATACATTTACGAAAACTCTTCCATCTTTCGCAGAGGCAAATTTAATTTTGAAAATGACAAATCGCTGCACATCAATTTTGTCCCGAAGTTTCATATAATCCCGGTCTCCTAATCGAAAACTGTAACTTCCACTGTAATCTTCCAAATTAATAAAAGCTACTTTCTCCCCACTATTTTTTCCATCTTTCACCGTATATTCCGTCACCAAACCGGCCACCATAAATTCTGGCGCATTATTTCTGAGGGCTTGTTTATCTTTCCAACTTAATTTATCATCATTGAATAAATCTGGTTGTTGCACTGCAAAAACATTGTCTTTGTAAGAATCTATTTCATCTAAATTAAGGAAATTAAAGTTCCCTTTCGGCTCCACAATTTTAAGCGTTTCTTCTAATAAAACTTCATCTTCGCCATCTAAAAGTTCTGCAGAAATATCCAAAATTTCATCCTCAGAATCTGTTTCTTCCAAAGGAATGATCACTTTTTCAATTTCAATGATCTCTTCTTTTTTACCCTCCAGAATTTCTTGTTTACTCAGTGCGCCTTGTATAAAATAGAATTGATATTTATACTCGTCCAAAGGATGCGCAGATAAATAAAATCCAATAATTTCCTTTTCCTTGTTGAGTTTATGCATATTTTGCCACTCCACTGCAGGATTAATTTTGGGTGGTTCAATTTTTACTTCATCCGCGAAATCTGCAAAAAGTGAATTTTCAATTTCATTGATATTATCCTGAAAACTTTGACCATACCGCAACAATTTTTCAATATTTGTTTTTCCAGTGTTGTCAATGTCAAAATATTGGGCACGATGAAATCGGTCAACTTCATCAAAAGCACCGGCAACAACCAAACTTTCCGCCACTCTTTTATTCATTTGCGAATTCGGAATTTTTTCGAAAAAATTATAGATGGAATTAAACCGACCTTCTTTTCGGGCATTTACGATCGCTTCACTCGGACCTTCACCAATTCCTTTGATGGCGCCTAAACCAAAACGAATTTGACCTTTTTCATTAACCGCAAAAGCATATTGAGATTCATTCACATCTGGACCTAAAACATCAACTCCAATACTTTTGCAATCCTCCATGAATAAGGTAATTTGCTTTGTATTGTTGATATTATTGGACATTACACTT
>Ga0136636_10000334_pt1 | contig 23011 bp, 15 predicted proteins | sample AntDrymUQ8522106_2_FD_104653 | JGI IMG/M metagenome (GOLD analysis project Ga0136636, IMG submission 104653) | Polar desert sand microbial communities from Dry Valleys, Antarctica - metaG UQ852 (21.06) | ecosystem: Environmental > Terrestrial > Soil > Desert | place: Antarctica: Dry Valley... | reverse complement strand
TGCATGGCATTCGATTTAAGGCTCAAAAGAAATGCCCCGACGACAAAACTTTTTTCGATGACAGTTTAAAACTGCTCATGTTGGAAATGTGTCTGAGAAAGGGATGACTGATCTGTTCCCATTTCAAGTTTTGCGAAATAGTTACTTTTCATGCGCATATTTTTATCGAACATTTTTTTGTCGTAGCACTGTTTTTTTAATGCCGGGCATTCAATATAAAGTGTTTTCTTGTTCACATTCCAAAAACAACGCCGGTCCACGGAACTGTTGCATCCAGTGCAGTACGTTCGGTAAATGACGGCATTAAATTCGGGAATCTCACCAGGTTTGCATTCATTTGGCTAAAAATTGTAAATTACTGGCACCTGGCTTTATTGTCGATAAAGTCCAAGAAGTTTATTTAATATTTTCATCCGCAATTGCATTTGAGTATTCCCGCATTCTAATTCCGACATTATGAATCACCTTCTGCATTTTCTGTTTTTTAAATGATAATACATTTCTGCGCGAATGTTCAGCATTTTGAGGTGTGGATTGCATCAATGTCTGTGCAAAGAAATTGGATAATCATTTTTCTGAGTACCATTTCTGGAAATGGCAGAGTAACCCGAATTGTAGCTCTCAGGTATTGCGAACTAATGCATCGTTCGATATAGGAATAAAACAAAAAACCCCGAAAATCACAAAATTTAAGCGGTTTTGAAGTACTTTGAAAAGTACTAAGCGGAGAAAACAGTTATTGACTTTACAGTTCCATAACAGCACCAATTGGTTCTGATCAGTACATTATTATCTGTTGCTACTAGTACAGTTTTTAGTTATAATATTACAAGAAAGCATTTATCCACTGCGATTTTACCGCACCTGATGATTATGCTCCTAATTTTCGCGATGGTGATCAAGACATGGAAGCCATTCCTTAAAATCAATACAATTATTTGCTAAAGAAAAGCACTTTTTCATCGACATTCAAATGTTAAATAATTGATTTAATTTTTTATTTTGCAAATTAGTTCAGAGGTTTGTGCCAGAAAAAAAAGAAATGAATTTTATTAAATGCAATATGTCTATGATGATGTGGAAAATTTCCGCAGAGGACATTATTGTATAATTCTATTAAGATATATTCAATCAAGCCTCTGCAATGCAGGGGCTTTTTTTTATAAAATTTTTATCAACACACTAACACCATTACAATGCATCTTAAAACATTACTAGCGAATCTGACCCAGCATTCCGGCATCACAGATCCTTATGGCGGCACGCATTTGCCAATTTACAACACGGCAACTTTCGACCAAAAAAGACAGGATCCTAATAACAAATTATATGATTATTCCAGAAGTGATAACCCTACAAGAAATGCTCTAGAGGCAGTTTTTGCAAAAGCGGAAAATGGTGCAGGTTGTATCTGTACCAATACAGGAATTGCGGCCATCGGACTTCTTTTTGAAGCGGTATTGAAATCGGGTGACACAATTTTAATGGAGAAAGATTGCTATGGTGGAACACACCGACTTCTGAATATCCTTTTTGAAAAGAACAATATAAACACCTATTACGCCGATTTTACGAATGTTGAAGAAGTTCGCTTTGCTTTAAAGAGTAATCATATTAATCTTGTCGTATGCGAGTCGCCAACAAATCCAAGTCTGAATATTGTTGACATATCGGCTATCTCAGCACTATGCCGGGAATTTGAAACCTTATTCGCTGTAGACAACAGTATGGCTACATTTGCGGTTCAGAAGCCGTTAGATTTAGGTGCCGATTTTTCTGTTTTTTCATGTACCAAATTTATTTCTGGTCATGGTAGTGTTACGGCAGGAGCCATCGTCGCGAAAAGCACTTTCTGGTATGAAAAACTTTCCTACATGTCCAATGTGCAAGGGCGCGCGCAAAGTCCGTTTGATGTTTTCTTGGTATCATTGGGTTTGCCAACATTGGTATGTAGAATGAAATCGCAAGAAGGAAGCGCATTAAAATTGGCAAATTTCCTCTTAAATCATCCCGATGTTGCCGAAGTGAAATTTCCCGGATTACCATCACATCCACAATATGAACTTGGGAAAAAACAGATGAAAATAATTCCGTCAGTCTTAACCATCAGACTTCATAATCAATTGAAAGCAGAACAGCTTATTCGGAACAGTAAATTATTTGGTGAAAAAGTATCCTTTGGCAGCGCCGATTCAAGAATGGAAATTCCGTCCAAAATGAGCCACGCGACTTATTCTGACGATGATCTTAAAGCTAAAGGACTTTCACATTCAACGGTGCGGATTGCTGTTGGTCTTGAAGACGCCGACGATTTAATACAAGATATTGTTCAAGCCCTTAAAACACCAGAGTATGCTTAACTATCTGTCGGAAGATATCCCTTGTGGTAGCTCTTTGCCAGTTGGAAATCCTCACGCTGTGTCAGTGTGTTTGCCCACAATCGACGATGTAATCGGATATGAGGAAGGATTAGAACGCGTAAAGCAATCGATGCAGTCGGGTTATCCTCGATTTTTTACCAATAAATTTGTCGAAGATTTGGTAAAGTATATCCGCAATAAGCACGATGTCCCCGCAGAAAAAGTGATTTTGCCGATTAATTCCGGTTGTGCTAAAGAAATTCTTGAGCGTTTGGTGGAAGTGAATTTGCAAAGTATTGACGCCGCAGATTGTTGCTTCCTCGTGTTTAATTCAGACGATGAATTCGTAAAGAAATGTCGAGATTACATTAGAAATTGCGGACTCCTGATCAGTTCTCGAAAAGCCGAATCGGCATTGCAAAAACTTGATTTAATTCAAAGTAAATTTTCGGAATTAAAGTATGAAGGCAGTAATCCCGAGGAAATTATTAAAAAAGCATTAGCACTTGCCTATAATGTGGGTTCGGAAAACGTCCTTCTGACAAGTTCCGGGATGAACGCCCTGTATGCAGCCTATGAAGCCGGATTAAAATTTGCGAAATCCAATGTAAAAAAAACCGTTGTCCAACTTGGTTGGCTCTATCTGGACACAATGGAAATCATTGAAAAACGAAGCGGAACCGTTCATGTACAAATAGATGTCCACGATAAAGACCAACTAGAATCGTGGCTAAAAGAAAATCACGTGCACACCGCATTGTTAGTTACCGAAGCCGTAACAAACCCTTTACTACATTGCGTTGATTTACCTTGGTTATATGCACTTTGTCAAAAGTATGAAATCGTAATGGTTGTTGATACAACGCTTGTCACGCCCTTCAATGCGATTCTTACACCCTATTGTGATATCGCTATTGAAAGCCTGACGAAATTTGCAAGTGGTGGCGGCGATGTCATGATGGGCGCAATAATTTTCAATCCTGAAAGCACTTATTTTCAGAAGGCAATCATGTATTCAGAATCAAATTTAATTACGCCATTTGAAGGGGAATTAAGACGGCTCGCTTTTCAAATAGAGGAATATGAAGTTAGAGTTCGGAAAGTTTCTGTAAATACTAGCCTTTTATTCTCATACCTCCAAAAGCAACCGTACATATCAAAAATTCAATCTCTATATAGCCACGAAAATGCAGCGCCTTTTTCTAAAATAAGAAAATCGGCTGATGCAATTCCAGGGTTAATAACGGTGGAGTTTGACAAAGACTTAAGAACTTATTACGACCATTTGATGTTGCCAAAAGGACCCAGTTTTGGAACCGAATTTACAATCGCAATGCCTTATGTTTACTTAGCCCATTATGACGATCTTCAAACTGAAGATGGAAGAACGAGGCTAAAAGTGTTGGGTATCAATCCGGAACTACTTCGAATATCTGTTGGAACAGAGTCTGTTAACGATATTATAGCGGTTTTCGAAAAACTCAATTCAATTTAAAAAAAAAATTAAAAAAAATTAGGCAGAGTAAAATTTAATTCAGAAGTTTGCATCTGTAAAAACAAGAAAAATGAAAATTAATGTTTGCCAAATGTGTTGTAAAATGTCGGATTTTTCCGCAGGGCACACTATTGAGTAAATTTTAAATTTAAAATATATCCAATAAAACCTCTGCAAATTGCGGAGGTTTTTTTTTATAATTTTTTTTGAAGCATTTAATAATAACAAATATGAATAATTCAGTTAACAATAAAATGATGATGTGTTGTATGCAAAAGGCATGGGACTCGTTATTCTATTTATTCGCGATGTGAATTTAAACAAACTAGAAAACAACTAAAGTCCCTTGAATTTCAAGGGACTTTTTTTTTAACCATAACCGAACAAAAATGAATATTAGTTTTTTAGAAAGTCTTGCAGATGAAAGAAATCTGGAATCAGCGATTTTCCAATTGTCAAAAAATACCGCTGAGAAGATTGTTTTCTCGACCAGTTTTGGGATAGAGGATCAAGCTATTCTGCACAGCATTTCAACTCAAAAATTAAAGAATATCGAAGTATTCACAATTGATACCGGAAGATTATTTCCTGAAACTTACGCTACTTGGGATCGCACCCTACTCCAATACGATGTTGAATTTAAAAGTTATAATCCAAATGCTAATGACGTGGAAGAATTTACCAATACAAACGGAATCAACGCTTTCTACAAGTCGCCCGAATTACGCAAAGAGTGTTGCTTTTTACGAAAAGTTGATCCTCTAAAAAGGGCGTTGGGAAATGCTAAAATCTGGATTACAGGGCTGCGCGCCGAGCAATCGGTAAACCGAAATGATTTAAAAGTCGTGCAATGGGATGAGCAATTTCAAATTTATAAATACAACCCGCTTTTGCATTGGACTTTAGAGGAAGTAAAGGAATACGTCAAAAGCAATGGGATTCCGTACAATCCGCTTCACGACCAAGGTTTTGTCAGTATTGGATGTGCGCCTTGTACCAGAGCGATTAGGGATAATGAAGACTTTAGAGCAGGACGCTGGTGGTGGGAAAACAATTCAAAGAAAGAGTGCGGAATACATTCAAAATAATTAATGAAAGAAAATTTACACATGAATAATTCAAAAGACTATTTAGACCATTTAGAAAACGAGGCGATTTACATACTCAGGGAAACCGCGGCACAATTTGAAAAACCGGCATTGCTTTTTTCTGGCGGCAAAGATTCTATTGTCCTTGTTCACCTGGCGCTAAGAGCTTTTCGCCCCGGCAAATTTCCGTTCCCTTTGGTACACATCGACACTGGACATAATTTTCCGGAAGCAATTGCTTTCAGAGACTATCTCGTTGATAAAATCGGAGAACAGTTAATTGTGGGAAAAGTAGAAGACAGTATTTTAAAATATAATCTGCAAGAAACTGCCGGTCGGTTTCCTTCCCGAAATATATTGCAGACTTACACGCTGCTTGAAACAATCCAAGAAAATGGATTTGACGCCTGCATAGGAGGTGCGCGCCGCGACGAGGAAAAGTCCCGTGCCAAAGAAAGAATTTTTTCAGTAAGAGATGATTTCGGTCAATGGGATCCAAAACTTCAAAGACCAGAACTGTGGGATATTCTAAATGGAAGAGCGCAAACTAGCCATTCCATGCGGGTTTTTCCAATAAGCAATTGGACAGAACTGGATGTGTGGAACTATATTCAAAAACATGAAATAGAGTTGCCAAGCTTGTATTTTTCCCATGAGCGCGAATGTATTGCGCATCAAGATAAGCTGGTCGCAACGTCTTCCTTTATCAAACCACTTCCAGGTGATAAAGTTTCAGTTCAGAAAGTTCGATACCGCACTGTGGGAGATATGACATGTACCGCGGCAGTAGCTTCAAATGCAATTACTATTCAAGATATCATTGACGACATAATTGTGACCAAGATCAGCGAACGAGGGCAAACCAGACTTGATGACCAACTATCGGAAGCAGCGATGGAAGACCGCAAAAAACAAGGATATTTTTGAGTAAGAACATTAGTAAATAAAAAAAATGAAAACATTAAGATTTTTAACCGCTGGAAATGTCGATGACGGTAAAAGCACCCTCATCGGACGATTGCTTTACGACTCCAATAGTATTCACACCGACCAACTTGGATTAATCGGAAAGCAATCCAAAAATAAGGATCTCAGTATCGATTTGTCGTTAATCACTGACGGACTTCGAGCCGAACGTGAGCAAGGGATAACGATTGATGTAGCTTACAAGTATTTCGCTACAAGTAAACGAAAATTTATCATCGCAGACGCTCCAGGACATGAACAATATACAAGGAATATGATTACCGGCGCATCCAATTCTGACCTGATCATTGTTCTAGTTGATGCGAGGAAAGGCATTACGGTACAGACGAAAAGACATTCGAGTATCGGCTCACTAATGGGGATAAAAAAAGCTATAATTGCCATTAATAAAATTGACTTGGTAAACTATTCGGAAGAAATTTACAACCAAATTGTCGCCGACTATGAGGCAATTACAAGCGAACTTCTGTTTGACGAAATAATCTATGTGCCGGTGAGCGCTTTGGCGGGCGATAACGTGGTGTCGCAATCAACAAATACGCCGTGGTTTACAGGAAAGACATTGTTGCAGACCTTAGAGGAAATCGAATTAACATCTACCGAAAAATTATCATCCCGGTTCCAGGTGCAATGGGTTATTCGTCCAAATGACGATCAATATCATGATTATCGCGGTTATGCCGGCTTGGTTTTAAGTGGAATTTATCATGTGGGAGATACTGTCAAAATACTGCCGTCAAACATTGAGACGAACATTACCAGAATTGAGAAAAATCTACAAGAAGTGTCATTTGCAGCTGCGGGAGAAAACATCGTATTTCACTTCGAACACAACATCGATATCAGCCGCGGTGATTCCGTTGTCAAAGCGGATGAATTGATCACTAAAGGCACCGAAATCAAGACGTGGATTTCCTGGTTGGACCATACAGACCTTCAAGTAGGCAAAACCTACCTCTTGCAACACCGCTTTAGGACAGTCCGAGCCAAAGTTGTAGAAATAACTCGAAAATGGAATGTCAATGAATGGGAGTTTGTAAACAGTAATGAAATCAAGCTAAACGATATCGCGCAAATCTCAATTAAAACAAACCAAACTTTATTTTACGATTCGTTTTTCAATAATCCAAAATCAGGGAATGCGATATTGATTGATGAAACAACTTTTAATACCGCAGGAGCCTTAATGTTTCTCGAAAATTAATGACCATGATTGAACAGGAAAGTAACGCTTACAAATTAATTTACAGGGCTAATGATTTAAGTCGTCGCGTTTTTCTCAACCGCCTTACAGTTGCATATTGGATTGAGGAACTCGTCGACTGGTTATTTTGTAAGCAGGAAAAATACAGGCACTATCGGCATTTTAATAGTAAGGGAATTGAGCTGACGGCGCTGCTTAAAGAATTTCTTACATCTGAAAAATTTTCGGCATCAGAATCAGAGCGCATTGCAGTGTCTTTTTTCAGGCAGACCGTAAGCATTCACGCTATGCTTTTAGAAGATTTAAATGCAATCATTGAATTTGATCCGGCGGCAAAGTCAGAAAATGAAGTACTGCTGGCTTACCCGGGATTTTATGCCCTATCTGTGTTCCGTATCGCCCACGAATTGTCAAGATTTGATATTGAAGTATTGCCACGGGTCATTAGTGAATATGCGCATAGCAAAACCGGGATTGACATTCATCCATCGGCAAAAATCGGCAAACGCTTCTTTATCGATCACGGAACTGGAATAGTAATCGGTGAAACAGCGGTGATTGGCAACGATGTCAAAATTTATCAAGGCGTAACTCTCGGAGCTTTGAATGTCAGCAAAGATAAAGCGCTCCAAAAGCGACATCCGACTATTGAGGACAACGTTACCATTTACGCAAATGCGACTATTCTTGGAGGAAAAACCACAATTGGAAAGGGCGCAATCATAGGCGGAAATGTTTGGCTCACAGCATCAATTCCGTCAGGTTCTCTGGTTTTTCATAAAAGCGAAATCGTCGTTAAAAACAAGAAGGAGTTTCCGGAAGCACTAAATTTTACCATATAAATTCAACCTATAATACAAAGATTATGAAAGCAAATACCATTTTAGAAACCATCGGGAAGACACCGGTAGTGAAAATCAACCGACTCTTCGACCATCCAAATGTTTGGATAAAACTGGAACGCTCCAATCCTGGCAACAGCATTAAAGACCGAATTGCGCTTGCGATGATTGAAGATGCGGAACAAAACGGCTTGTTAAATTCCGAAAGCACCATTATTGAACCAACGTCGGGTAATACTGGGATTGGATTGGCGCTCGTAGCAGCAGTCAAAGGATACAAAGTAATTCTTGTGATGCCCGAATCGATGAGTGTGGAAAGACGTAAATTAATGGAGATTTATGGAGCCACTTTCGAATTGACGCCACGCGAAAAAGGCATGAAAGGTGCCATTGAGCGCGCTTCGGAATTGGTACTTGAAACACCCAATTCTTGGTCCCCGAAACAGTTTGAAAACCCATCAAATGTCGACATTCATAAAAGGACGACTGCTGTTGAAATCCTTGAAGACTTTCCAGACGGTATTGATTATCTGATAACAGGCGTTGGTACAGGTGGACACATTACGGGAATTGCATCGGTATTAAAGGAACGATTTCCAAACCTAAAGGTCATTGCCGTGGAGCCTGAACTGTCCCCCGTTTTAAGCGGCGGAAGTCCGGCACCACACCCGATTCAAGGTATCGGTGCGGGTTTTGTACCAGATAATTATCATGCAGATCTTATTGACGAGGTGATTAAGGTAACAAAAGACGATGCTTTTAAATATACTCGTGCCATCGCCAAGGAAGAAGGAATATTAGTTGGTATTTCAACTGGTGCATCACTGGCGGCGGTTGCCAGCCGAATCACTTCCATTCCGAGTGATGCGGTAATCTTGACATTCAATTATGACACCGGAGAGCGTTACCTTTCTATTGAAGGCCTTTTTTAAAATGTAAACCCAAATTTTGTTTGTAGGATTTTACCTTATTCTAGTGATAAGGAGTGGAATTCTATGCTCATTCTCAAAATATTAAAATTATGAAAATCGTAGAAAAAGGCAGGGTCATCTTAGCTGGAGCTGGTCCAGGTGATCCCGATTTGATTAGCGTAAAGGCGCTTAAATACCTGCAGCGGGCTGATGCTATTTTAACCGACAGGTTGGTGTCGCCCATATTGATAGAAAAAAATGCTGCGAAGGACGCATTGGTGATTTATGTCGGCAAGCAATGTTCAAAAGGTATTCATACACCGCAAAAAGACATCAACGAACTAATGGTGGAATTCGCGCTTCAGGGAAAATTGGTACTTAGGTTAAAAGGAGGCGATGCGTCACTATTTTCAAATGTCCTTGACGAGTTGCAAGTGCTGAAAGAAAACGACATCGAATATGAAATCATACCTGGAATTTCGGCTGCATTCGGAGCAGCGGCCTACGCAGGAATTCCATTAACCGCAAGAGGCTATTCGAGAGGTTTGAGGCTTTTGACGCTTTATGATAGCAAAACGGTATCGAATAACCAATGGTCCGACTGGGCACAGACCGATGATACTTTGGTGTTTTATATGAGCGGGCAAAAATTAACTGAGCTTTTGGATAACCTTTCCAAATATGGCATAGACAACAGTAAAGGCATTGCAGTCATACAACAAGCGACCACACCATTCCAGAAATCAACGATTTTAAATTTTGGCGAAATGCATCATAAGAGTGCGCCGGAATTTGAATTTGTACCCACAATTATTATCGTTGGACATGTAGTAAATCTGCATAAAGAATACCACTGGTTCAACGAAGGCATTGCCACCGAATCGTATTTCGACAACCATAAAAACACGTATCAAAATGCTATCTGACATCAAATTATCACTATTGCAACAATTGGTTTACAACGCATCCAATGAGGAACTAATATGGACCAAAGGGTATCTTGCTGGATTTTTAGATAAGCATGCAGGACTGTTGCCAACAGGTTTAAGTTCCGAAGTTACGGTCAAGCCGATTATAATCTACGGAACAGAAACCGGCAATTCCAAAAAGGTAGCTTCCGGATTATTGGCAAACTTCAAGAAAAATAAAATTCAGGCGAAAGCCATCGACGTATTTCAATATGATTTGGCAAAATTGGCGAAAGAAGATATCGTTCTTTTTGTTATGAGTACACAAGGTGAAGGCGAGTTTCCTCAAAATGCCGTTGCGTTTTATGACGCGTTGCAAGCATCGGACGCTCATTTTTCACAGTTGCGTTATGCCGTGTTCGGACTCGGAGATTCGTCCTATCCCCTATTTTGCAATGCCGGCCTTTTGCTGGACGAATTACTGGAGAAGAAAGGCGCGGTTCGGTTGCTTCCGCTGGTAAAATCGGATGTCGACTATAGTGAATCAGTTGCAGTTTGGGAAAAGGACCTTCAGTCGGTATTGCGAAACCAGATATCCGTCACTGCTGCGCCAACCGTTTTATCTACATCAGTTCAGAAAAAAAACTATACCGGAATCATCAACCACAAAGTAATCCTAAATGACAGAGGATCAAACAAGGAGACTTTTCACATCGAAATTACTTCTGACGATGTCATCCATTACGAGCCTGGAGATGCTATCGGTATTATTCCCAAGAATGATAGCCACATTATCGGTATAATTGCAGGTTATTTTAAGGAAGATGTTGAAAATAATGTGACGATCGGGGACGAAACCAACACCATTAAACGTTGGCTCTCAAGACGCAATCTTTCAGGCCTGAGCAGACGATCGCTTTCGCAAATGGCAAATTATTTCGAAGCAGAAATTACAGAAGAGCGCGCAGACCTTGTAGATATCTTGGAAAAGTATCCACTTGCGGATAAGGCTGGGATCGCCAATCTCATAGCATTGCTGCTTCCGGTGCCACCAAGACTTTATTCAATTTCATCGGCTTTTGATGCACACGATGGTCAAGTGCATCTCACGGTCAACCTCCACAAATTTAAAGTAGGCAATCAGGTTAAAACCGGGTTGGCTTCGCAATTTCTTGCCGAATTTCCGCTGAACGAAAACATTGAATTCTATATTCACAAGAATCCCAATTTCAGGCTTCCTTCCGATGACACCGACATCATCATGATTGGTCCGGGAACAGGTATCGCCCCTTTCAGAAGTTTTATAGCCCAGCGAGACTCAGCCGGCGCGGAGGGCAAAAACTGGTTGTTTTTTGGAGAACAACATTTTGTCACCGATTTTTATTACCAGACCGAAATACAGGATTGGCTCACCTCTGGAGTGCTTACCAAACTTGATGTGGCTTTCTCCCAAGACCAGAACGAAAAAATTTATGTGCAGAATCGCATTCTTGAAAATGCAAAAGATTTCAATCAATGGTTAGATAATGGGGCGAGCTTATACATCTGCGGACAGAAAGCACCTATGAGTACAGATGTAGAAAATGCCATTATTGAAGTAATTTCTTTAGAGCGAAATATAGACATTGGCGAAGCCAAAGCGTTTCTGGAAAAACTCGAAGCTGAGGGAAGGTATCAGAAAGATGTTTATTAAACCAAAATACAAATTAAGATGAGCGAAAAATTATCACCAATAGAAAGTATTAAGACTAAAAGCGATGGCCTGCGAGGCACTTTAAAGGAAAGTTTAAATGACAATTTTACAGGGAATGTCCGACCTGACGATGAAACGCTAGTCAAATTCCACGGTATGTACGTCCAGGATGACCGGGACCGACGCGCTGAAAGGGCAGAAAAAAAACTTGATAAGTTGTATTCGTTTATGATTCGTTTGCGTATACCTGGTGGCGTGATTACTGCAGATCAGTGGCTCGCTACCCATGATATATCGGAGGATTATGGCACAGGGACTATAAAAATTACGACGCGGCAAACGCTGCAATTGCATGGACTGTTGAAGCACCAATTGCGGCCCACAATCCAAGCCTTTAATCTTGCGAAATTAGATTCTATTGCGGCTTGTGGTGATGTGAATCGAAATGTGATTGCAAGTTCGCATCCACAGCTTTCTCCACTTCATCAGGAAATTTATGACTATGCCGACAAGATTTCGACATTGTTACTGCCAAAAACGCAATCCTACTACGAAGTTTTCATCGATGGGGAGAAGATTTACGAACGCTCTTCTGAAGCGGATCCATTGTATGAAGATCGATATCTGCCCAGAAAATTCAAGATTGCTATCGCCATTCCGCCATCGAATGACGTTGATGTATACACCAATGATATTGGGCTAATCGCGGTTATCGAAGACGATAAACTTATTGGATTTAATATTGCAATTGGCGGTGGATTAGCGACAACACATGGCAATCCAAACACCTATTCCAGATTGGCGTCACTTATTGGATTTACTGACACCGAAGAGAAAACCCTAAAGACAGTTTATGAAATTCTTACTATTCAAAGAGACTTTGGAAATCGTGCAGACCGGAAACTTTCAAGAATGAAATACACGGTAGACAAGCTTACAGTTGAAGGATTTAAACAAGAATTGGAAAACCGAACTGGATTTAACCTCGAGCCTGTCAGGTCGTTTTCATTTACAGAACGCGGCGACCGTTACGGTTGGGAGAAAAGCCACGAAGGAAAATGGTATTACACCTTGTTCATAGAGCACGGCGTCGTAAGACCTGAGCAAAAGCAATTTCTATTCGAACTGGCACAGTTGCATGTTTCGAACTTCATTTTTTCAGGGAACCAAAACTTAATCTTGGGTAACATTGCTGAAAATGACAAAGGCGCAGTAGCAGCTTTAATCGAAAGCCATAATATAGATAAAACGGTAAGCGCTCTTCGCAGAAATTCTATGGCTTGTGTCGCATTGCCAACTTGTCCGCTAGCACTTGCAGAAGCGCAACGGTATTTACCCGAACTGGTTTCCAAAATTGAACCCCTATTGGAAAAACACCATCTTCAAAATGACGAAATAGTGATTAGAATGACAGGCTGCCCCAATGGCTGTGGGCGTCCATATGTAGCCGAACTAGGTTTTGTGGGTACAGGACCGGGCCAATACAATTTCATGTTGGGTGGCGACCGTTATGGGGAGCGGCTCAACAAATTATACAAAGAGAAATTTAATGAAACGCAAATACTCGCAGAAGTAGATTATTTATTGGGACTATACGTTAATAAAAAGCACGAAAATGAAACATTTGGCGACTTTACGAATCGGACATTTTTCAGCTAAGATAATTTTTAATGCGACCGTGTTTGGATTAACATTAACTGCCGCTATGGATTCGTTTGCTCAGGAAAACAAGAAGATCGACTGCCAAAAGCAGTTATGGTATGGCTATCATTTGAATTGGAAAATTAATAAAGAATGGTTTGCGATTGCCGAAATCCAGGAGCGTCATTTCGTTAGTCCGTTAGCACAATCGCAACTGCTGGGTAGAGTGCACCTCCACAAAAATATTGGCGCATATGATGCCGGTGTTGGGATGAGCTTGTTCTTCAGTAGTCCGAACAATCCAAATGAAACGGAAAGACTTGTTGTTCCTGAAATGCGGCCACATGTAGAATTTAATACCGTTAAGAATGTCGGATTTGGAACAGTTCATCAAAGATACAAAGTAGAAGCCAGGTATTTTCACAATTCGGAGGGCGGGACACTTGCCAACGGCTATTATTTCGGCAATTTTCGTCTCCGAATGCAATTAGGACTGAGGGTTCCCATTGTGAGAAATAGAAATGACAACTCTAATAAAATGACAGTAAAAGTCCAGGAAGAAATACTGTTAAATGCGGGGCGAAGGATAGTGAAGAATGTCTTTGACCAAAACAGGATTTATGTGGCATTAGATTATAATTTTTCGAAAACATTAAGTGTTGAAATGGGCTACCTCAATTGGTTTCAGCAGCAATCTTCAGGAACCAAATTTTATGACAGGGATATCATACGATTCACCATTTACCAAAAAATAAACTAAATGAAAAACACATTATTTCCAGTATTTCTAAAAACAGAAACGTCCCGCTTCCTTATTGTAGGTGGCGGAAACATAGGTCTGGAGAAAACGGAAACATTGTTGCGTCAAAATTCAGCGATTAATCTAAAAATAGTCGCTTCAGAAGTGCTGCCCTTATTTAAAGGATTTTTGAAAAATCATCCTGAAATAGAAGTGCGCGAAAGGCCTTTTGAAGTTCAGGATTTAGATGATACAGACTTCGTAATTGCCGCTACAAATGATCAATGGACCAACAAAGAAATAAAACGACTTGCCAATAAGAGGAAGATTTTAGTCAATGCCGCAGATCAGCCAGATTTATGTGATTTTTATTTGGGATCGATCGTTAACAAGGGAAGTTTAAAAATTGCCATTTCCACCAATGGCAAATCTCCGGTGTTGGCCAGGCGCATGCGTGAATTTCTTGAGCAGGAAATTCCCGATTCAGTGGATGAAAGTATCGATCAACTGAATGCATTTAGGAATGCACACAAAGGAAATTTTAAACAAAAACTGAATGATCTCAATAAAGCAACATCCGCGTTGTCGTTCCAGCAGGATCGGATTGAAGGTAAAAAATATAGAAAGCTCGTAGTGGAGATTTCACTGTTATTTATAGTTTTTTTTACAGGATATGGCTTATCCACTGTTGTATCCGCATCGCAATTAACTGAAGCATTTGCTGCTATACCAAATGTGTTTTTTGCGATGCTGCTCGTCGGATTTTTTGCGCAACTTGTTGATGGTGCTTTAGGGTTGGGTTATGGCGTTACCTGCGCAACCAGCATGATGTTTCTGGGTATCAAGCTTCCGGCAATCAGTGGAAGTATCCACACAGCAGAAATGTTTTCCAGTGCAATTAGCGGCTATACACATTACAAATTTGGAAATGTCAACAAAAAGTTACTCATCTGGCTGGCAATTCCGGGGATCATTGGAGCGGTTGCGGGAGCTGCCCTATTGGTTTTCCTAGGAAATAAATACGAAGCTTTTGCCTATGCCATTCTTTCGGTTTATACCATGTTCATCGGTATCAGACTTATCGTTTTGGCGTTCCAGAAAATCAGACAAAAAGGCAAGTTGAAAAATGTTGGTGTTTTGGGTTTTTCGGGTGGTTTTCTCGATGCGTTCGGTGGCGGTGGTTGGGGGCCAATTGTAACATCTACACTTTTAGCCAAAGGAAGAAAATCAAATTTTGTGGTAGGTACTGTTAGCTTGTCTGAATTCTTTGTGACACTTGCAGCGGCAGTAACATTCTTCTTTTCTCTTGGGGTCAGCAATTGGTATATTATACTGGGTCTCATTCTTGGCGGAGCCGCGGCCGCGCCGATAGCTGCCAGGCTTTCAGGAAAGCTGCCTCAGCGAACCGCTTTGCTATTAGTAGCATTTTTGGTAATCGTTTTTAGTATCAGGATTTTTATAAAAATCGTTTAAATGGAAGACTTAAATTTTATCGATCTGGTCGATTTCAATTTGGAATGTGGCAAAAGAGAGCAATGTATTGCCTTATCATATCAAACATTCGGACCGGCCATTGGAGAGGCACCGGTTGTATTGGTGAATCATGCCCTAACAGGGAATTCAAATGTCTGCGGTGTCAATGGATGGTGGAATAAAATGGTTGGACCAGGCAAAGCGATTGACACAGATAGTTTTACAGTGTTGGTTTTTAACATTCCCGGAAATGGCTTCGATGGCAAAAGTGATAACCTAATTTTTGGATACAAAGATTACAACATTCGAGATATCGCAGGAATTTTTTGGCAAGGTCTCTTTAAGCTTGGAATCAATCGGCTCTTTGCAGTTACTGGCGGTAGTCTTGGGGGCGCCGTATCATGGGAAATGGGCGTATTGCATGTGGATAGAATCGATAATCTTATCCCGATTGCCTCTGATTGGAAAGCTACTGACTGGCTTGTGGCAAATGTGATAGTCCAACAACAGATACTTGAGCATTCCGTCCAACCCATTGAAGATGCCAGAGCTCATGCCATGCTTTTATACCGCACCCCGCTTTCATTTAAAAAAAGGTTTCAGAGGAGGCCTGCCGAAGAAGTTTATGCTTACCAGGTGGAAGATTGGCTGGATTATCATGGAAAACAGCTTAAAGGCAGATTCTCACTATCCGCTTACAAGCTTATGAATCACTTATTGAAGACAAATGATATTACAAGGGGCAGACAGGGTTTTACAGAAATTGCTAATAAAATTGAAGCTTCAATACATATGATAGGAATTGACTCCGATTGCTTTTTTACCGCTGATGAAAACATTGAAACCTATAATTTATTAAAAGATGTGCATCCTTCAATATGCTACCATGAAATTAAATCTGTTCACGGTCATGATGGATTTCTAATTGAGTACGATCAACTTGGAGAAATAATTAAAAACATTATCAAAACTAAATAAAAACCCCCTTATGAAAATATTAAAATTCGGAGGAAAATCCCTCACATACGGCACCGGCTTCGAAAATACAATTTCGATAATTTTGGATAAAGTCCGAAAAAATGAACCAATTGCAGTGGTCGTCTCGGCAATTGCAAACGCTACCGACGAGCTTGAATTGCTTTTGAAAATGGCAGCGTCGGGTTTGCCATATTTCGACCAATTGGTTGCATTCAAAAAGTATCAGCAATCGGAAGGATGCGCAGATCTGGAGGAAGAATTTAAACTGTTGGAAAAGATTTTTGAAGGAGTCGCACTATTAGGAGACTACAATAAAAAAATTTCCGACAAGGTATTGGCTCAGGGCGAATTGATAGCAGCGAAAGTAGTCGCCGACATGCTTACAAAGAATGGTATCAACGCCCATTTTACAGATGCTCGACTATTAATTAAAACCGATGGCAGATTTGGGGATGCACAGCCGCTTGAGAAGTTGTCAAGAGAAAATGTAGTAGCCCACTTTAAAAAATATAATGGAGATACAGTCAACGTAATTACCGGATTCATTGGCTCAAATCTTAACGGAGAAACGACCACTCTTGGACGAAATGGCAGCAATTATACTGCGGCATTGATTGCAAATTTTATCGGTGCTGAAGAACTTCAGAATTACACGCATGTTGACGGAATTTTTACTGCAAATCCTGACCTTGTTCCCGATGCAAAGAAAATCGACTACCTGTCATTTACTGAGGCAAATGAAATGGCTAATTTTGGCGCTAATATTCTCCATGCCAAGACAATAGTTCCGCTTATTGAGAAAAATATTCCGCTTCGGATCTTAAACACATTTAATCCAGATAATGAAGGAACTTTGGTTGGTGCAACAAAGGATCAGGACGGCATCAAATCACTTTCTGTACTTCAAAATGTGGCTTTGGTCAATTTGGAAGGCCGTGGATTATTAGGAAAAGCCGGCGTTGATGCGCGGATTTTTAAGGTGATGGCCAATAATGATATCAGCGTTAGTATTATATCGCAGAGTACGTCAGAGCGAGGTATCGGAATTGTGGTCGCCGCCGACAAAGCAGCACGCGCCATGATTGAGCTCGAGAGGGAATTCGAAAATGATTTTTATGCTAAGGATGTCAATAAGATTTCGGTCATTGATTCCGTTTCTGTGATATCAATCATCGGCCAAGATCTTAGTACTTTCCACAAACCTTATTCGGCACTGATCAAGAACAAGATCATTCCAATCCTATTCAATAATACCGTTACCGGAAAAAATGTGAGCTTAGTTGTAGAAAAGCAACACTTTCACAAAGCGCTAAATGTCATTCACGGTGAAATATTCGGGGTTTCAAAGAAGATCAATATAGCTATATTCGGACATGGATTAGTAGGTGGAACGCTTATCGACCAAATTTCAAACACGTCGGAAACAATCGAAAAAAGAAAAGGCATCAAACTTAATATTTTCGCAATAGCCAATTCCAGTCGGGTATTACTCAATAAAAACGGACTTGGATTGAGCTGGAGGTCAGCAGTGGAAAACCACGGTAAGCCCTACAATGTTACAGAAATTGTTAAATATGCTAATTTGCACCACCTCGAAAATCTTATTGCAATTGATAATACACCTTCCAAAGATTTTGTGAATAATTATACACTATTGATTGAAAGTGGTTTCGATTTGATTTCGTCTAATAAAATAGCCAACACCTTGACGTATGATTTTTACATTAACCTCAGGAATACTTTGGCTAAAAATCAAAAAAAATACTTATATGAAACCAATGTGGGCGCTGGATTACCCATAATAGACACAATCAAATTACTGCACCTTTCCGGAGAAAATATCACCAAGATTAAAGGCGTTTTTTCAGGGTCTTTGAGTTTTCTCTTTAATAGATTTTCGATAGACAACGCACCATTTAGCGCCATTCTACAAGATGCGATTTCAAACGGCTATACCGAACCCGATCCAAGAGAGGATTTGTGTGGAAATGACATTGCAAGAAAAGTGCTGATACTCGCCAGGGAATTAGACTTGCAGAATGAATTTGATGAGATCACAATTCAGAATCTTGTTCCTGAAAGCCTTCGTGAGATTAGTAAAGTGGAATTTTTAAATTGTACGTCAGAATTTGATGCCATTTTTGAAAAGATCAAAATTGAGCAACAACCAGGCTTTGTCTTGCGATATGTTGGTGAGTTGTCGGGCGTTACAGAACATGAGAAGGCAACGCTGAAAGTTAAACTGGTCTCGGTCCCAGCCGATACCACATTGGGACAACTTAAAGGTTCCGACTCGATTTTTGAGATCTATACGGAATCATACGGTGATCGACCGATTGTCATTCAAGGCGCAGGAGCGGGTCCGGCGGTAACTGCCCGAGGCGTCTTCGGCGATATTTTAAGGTTGTCAGAAAAAAATTAGCGCCGTTAATCCTTAATAAACCTTAAAAAGAAAGTCGTAATATTCCTCACGGGAGTTTAATTTTAATATTTTTGTTGTAAAGAAATACTATGAATGATATCACTGTGATTTTTCGGTACATTGCCCTTGCTCAGGCAGCGTTTGCAATTACCTACCTATTACTTTTTAGGGAGCGAAAGAGAACGATTGTTTTATTCATGATTTTCTTTATTGCCGTGTGCAGTCCTAATATTTTACATGTATTTATCCAAACCGGGCTAACTGTGAAATATCCACGACTTAATTATACTCCGATTGGGTTTTACTATCTTGGATCACCCATCTATTATCTATATGTAAAAAGCCTTTTTGAAAAGATTAAGATAAAGGAGATACTTCTATTTTCGATACCTGCGTTTTTAGAGTTTCTTTTTGTTTTATATCTTTTCGTTCTACCTATTGAAATGTCAACAGCAATCCACGCAAAATACAACTGGTTATTTACGATCATTTTTGGAATATTTCTGAATTTGTTCTGCCTTGTTTTTGTCGGTTTAGTGATTGCCAGAATTTACAGTTATCATAAAAAGTATCTTAACTTCTTCTCCAACACGCAAAAAGTCAACTTAAACTGGATTAAATATACGTCTATCATCATTGCGGTGAATTATGTTTTTCAGCTGGTTACGATTCCGTTTTTGTTCGAGCAACATCAAAAGGATCTTGTTTATTTTATCGATAGCATTGTGACAGTTGTTTCTGTATATTGGATTTCTATTTTCGGTATTAATCAAGTCCATTTACCGGTCGCTTATCAGGTATTTGAAAGCACGAAGGCTGTTGCGGTGACAAATCCTGATGATTTTGAAAAGATCGAAGCAGTGATTGCAACGAGTAAAATATTTAAAAATCCCAATTTGACCGTCGTTGATTTATCCGAAATGGTGCAGTTGCATCCAAAGAAGGTTTCGCAGGCAATCAATCAATACTCCAATAAAAACTTCAACCATTTTGTAAATCAATTTCGTATTGAAGAAGCGAAAAGGCTTCTAGCTGATGACGCTTACGATAATTTAACAATTGAAGCCATTGCGAAAGAAGCAGGCTTTAATTCCAAATCGGTTTTTAACACGCTGTTTAAAAATGAAACAGGCACTACGCCAAAAGCTTTTAAAAACAGTATTGAAGTTTAGTATTTAATTCACAATCATAACGGCAAAAATATTCTCCCGCAACTTTGCGGCAGGGCTAAATTTGAAGTGCTTAAAAGTTGCTTACTCGCGATTCAGAATTTTATTTGTTTTTTCTCTATAAACTTTTGGATCAGCTGCGATCCAATAATAAAATTTGAGCGATCCAATTGCTAGAATTATACCTCCTAAAATACTTATCGCCCATTTTGGCAACAATTAAAATTGATAAATGACCGCATTGTTTTAGGCTAGTATATGTTAAAAAAATCAATTATATCAACCTTCGATGTTCAGAATCCTGATTACGAACAAACCTTAGCACCTGCTGGATATCGAATAGTGCGTATTGATGTTATCTTTACGAAAGTTTTACATTAAAATCATAAAATAAATAAAATTAATATTTACCGTCTACTTCGTCTAATAGATTTATAAAAGACGGTTTTTTTTGGAATTAGTTTTTTAACATTAAGAAAATTTAATTGTATCTGAATTATAAAGTATAAGATTATGAAGAAAATTATTTTTGTTGCATTTTTATCCATATGGTTTTCAAGAGGCTATTCACAGTTAAGTGAAAACTTTGACTTTTCGTTTTCATTACCCGAAGCGTCTGGAAATTGGATGCTGTCTTCTGGAAATTGGTTGGTAACAGATAATATGGGCAATACCCTTCCGAACTGGGAGTTTAGTCCCAATATTTATCCTGGCAACGGTGGGCTTCCAAGCAAAGCAGGATACATTCAAAGGTACAATTCTGGTGCTGGTGTCGTTTCTGAAGAATGGCTTATCACGCCGCAACAAGCATTGACGCCGCTAAAACAGTTGCGATTTTTTACTGCTCAAACGGTTAATGGTGATTTGGGGACGTTGTATCAGGTGAGGGTTTCCACCGATGCGGATCCGAGTAACCTCGCTTCCTATACCGTGTTAACCCAATATACCGAAACCCAGTTGAGTACGCTTACTCCAAGTCAGTTGGATTATGAGGAAAAAATAATAAACTTGACCCAAAACGGCAATTATTTCGTCGCATTTGTCCGCGTTTTTACCCAGCCAACAGCTGCTACGAGTGGCGACAGATGGCTCATAGACGATATTAAAATTGTAGATCAATGCCCCGATCCGACATTCTTAACAGCGACAAATGTATCTGTTTACAATGCCACGTTAAATTGGGAAGGTAGTGCGCCTTCGTATACTATCGAATACGGTTTGCAAGGCTTCACGCCAAATACCGGAGCTGGTACAATACTTAACGGCTTTGTTGGAAATACTTACGAGATACCGTTGGAAACGCCAACAGGTCCGCTCTCCCCAAACACAAATTACGAATTTTATGTAACGGCTAATTGTGGTGCCATATCGAGTCTTGTGACAGGTCCTTTTTCATTTAAGACTTTAAATATTGGCGCTGTCTGTGAAACGCCCATAGTTATCGGATCATTACCCTATTTTGGTGCTGATGCTACATCCAACTATGGAAATAATATCGTCATACCTTTTGATGACGATACGAATTGCGGCACAACGAATTTTTTTTTTGGCGGCGATGATGTAGTCTATTCTTATACGGCTCCTGCAACGACTTCTGGAGTGATTGACATTATCATGAATCCTTTGGGAAACAACCATTCGGCCATTTTTGTGTACAATTCATGTGCAGAAATTGGAACAACTTGTCTTGCCAGTGCCGGTGACTGGGGTGGAAGCGTTCGTACGATTTCCGGTTTTAACATCAATCCCGGACAAACAATATACATTATCATTTCGTCTAATGAATTTAATTCGGCTGTCGGTTATTATTTAGCAATCCAAGAAGTTACCTGTACTTCCCCAACGTTATTGAGTTCGTTGGCAACTTCCGCTACAGGTGTTGCGTTGTCATGGCAGCAGGCCGGCGGTCTTAATTCCTGGGAAGTATTTGTGCAAAATTCGGGAGAATTTTTGCCCACGACTGCGGGGGTTGCAACCTCAGTCAATACAGCTTTTCCGGTTACTGCGTTAACTGCCGATGCTACACCTCTTGCGTTCGGAAATACCTATCAATATTGGGTACGCGCAAGTTGCGGTGATGGGACGTTTAGTTCGTGGGTCGGCCCATTTCCATTTACAACCGCAGCATGTTCTGAAATCTGTAATTATAATTTCATTATAAGCGATGTTATTGGTGACGGATGGGCTCCCAACAAATTTCGGGTTGTTCAAAACGGATCAACAGTGGCCGTTGTTGGAAATTACTTCACTGACGGAGCAGGCCCAATTTCCGTCAATGTGCCTTTATGTAATGGTCCCTTTGAAATATACCTGATAGATTACGATCTAACGTTTATTGATATGCGTTTGACAATAGTCAACCCTTTCAATCAGATTATTCTATCAGACTATCAGATAGGCAACGAATTTTTTGACGTCAATGCACCTTTAGTTACCCTTGATGTCAATTGCGATGAACCTCTTGTATCATGCTTGCCGCCAGTTGGACTTATATTTTCAGACATTACTACAGAGGGCGCGACACTTTCCTGGGTGCCACAAGGCCCAGCGCCACTTTCTTATGATGTCTTTATTGTTCCTGCTGGTTCGCCGGTTCCAACTGAAACTTCGGTTCCAACCTTCAACACTACAAATACTTCCGCAATAATAACCACTTTAGATGACGATACATCGTATGTATTTTACGTTAGGGCTGTTTGCTCTTTTGCGGGTGTAAATCCTTGGTCTGCAGTTTCCGGGATATTCACAACTTTACAAAATTGTAACAAGCCCATAAACTTAACGTTAAGTGATGCAACAGAAAATAGTTTGGTGTTCGATTGGGCAAGTGATGGCGCAGAAACCGAATGGGAATATATTGTTGTACTAGCCGGCTCGCCTTTACCAGCTGCCAATGCTCCAGAATGGATTAGCGCACTATCTCATCCTGTGACGCTTACCGGTCTTACCATTGCCACTCCATATGACGTTTATGTGCGTGCGGTTTGTAATGCTCAATTCACGAGTAATCCGGCAGGTCCGGTTACTGAAAATACTATTCTTTGCCAACCTGCTGACCAGTGTTTGTACACCATCACAATGAAGGATTTTAATGAATATGG
>Ga0136636_10000333_pt1 | contig 23041 bp, 19 predicted proteins | sample AntDrymUQ8522106_2_FD_104653 | JGI IMG/M metagenome (GOLD analysis project Ga0136636, IMG submission 104653) | Polar desert sand microbial communities from Dry Valleys, Antarctica - metaG UQ852 (21.06) | ecosystem: Environmental > Terrestrial > Soil > Desert | place: Antarctica: Dry Valley... | reverse complement strand
TGTAGAATATATGACGTTTAACTTCTCGCTTGTAGGTATCGATCAGATCATCAACAACGCAGCGAAAATGCGACAAATGTCGGCGGGACAATTCCCAATGCCAATGGTGTTCCGTGGTCCCACAGCTTCAGCCGGACAATTGGGCGCAACGCACTCACAGGCTTTCGAGAACTGGTTTGCCAATACGCCAGGTTTAAAAGTGGTTGTCCCATCAACGGTTTACGATGCCAAAGGTTTGCTCAAAGCAGCGATCCGCGATAACGATCCTGTGATTTTCATGGAATCGGAGCAGATGTACGGCGATAAAGGCGAAGTACCTGAAGGAGAATATACGATTCCGCTTGGTGTAGCCGATATCAAACGCGAAGGAACCGATGTAACGATCGTGTCTTTCGGAAAGATTATCAAAGAAGCGCACCACGCTGCCGATGAATTGGCGAAAGAAGGCATTTCGTGTGAAATCATCGATTTGAGAACCGTTCGCCCAATGGATTACGACGCGATTTTAACTTCGGTTAAAAAGACGAACCGCTTGGTGGTGCTCGAAGAAGCCTGGCCGTTTGCGAGCGTCGCTTCCGAAATCACTTATATCGTTCAGGAACGCGCTTTCGATTTTCTTGACGCGCCAATCCAAAGAATCACTACTGCTGATACGCCTGCTCCTTATTCGCCAACGCTATTGAAAGAATGGTTGCCGAATGCTGCCGATGTTGTGAAAGCAGTCAAGAAAGTAATGTACAAGAACAATTGATAATTTGGATTTTCTGAATTGTCAATTATCAATTATCAACTGTCCATTATCAATTAATTGATTTATATTTGAAGCTTCATGGGCGTAAATGCCGGTGAAGTTTTTTAATTTATATGAGAAAGTTATTTTCAGCCTTGCTGCTGCTCCTTACTGCCGTTGCATTTGCTCAGACCAAAGTGAGCGGCATTGTCGTTGACGACACCAATCAGCCCGTGCCTTACGCCAACGTGGTTTTCAAAAATTCCAACGAAGGTATCGTAACGAACGAAGACGGGCGATTTTACATCGAATCCCAAAAAAATTATACCGCAATTCTGGTTTCTTTTATCGGTTTTGATACCAAAGAAGTGCCGCTACCGAAATCGGTCAACTACAATTTTAAAGTCGTCCTCGCCGAAGGCCAGCAGCTCAAAGAAGTCGTGGTTTATTCGGGAAAGACTTCCAAGAAAAAAAATCCGGCACTCGACATCTTACGCAAAATTTGGGAACGCAAACGCAAGAACGGTTTGTATATGTTCGACCAATACCAGATGGAAAAATATGAGAAAGTCGAATTCGACATGAACAGCATCGACAGCGCGTTTATGAAAAACAAGATTTTCAAAGGCATGGAATTTATCTTCAAGCAGGTCGACACTTCAAAAATCACCGGAAAAACCTACCTGCCGATATTTATCAATGAAGCGCTTTCAAATGTGTATGGCGATAACGTCGAGAAAAAAGTAAAGGAAATCCTCCAGGCGAATCGCAATTCAGGGTTTAACACCAACCAGCAGATTATTGCCTTTATCAAAGATCTTTATGCTGAATACGACATCTATGACAACTACCTGACGTTTTTTGACAAGGGTTTTACGAGTCCGTTGTCTCGCACCGGAATCGACGTTTACAATTATAGATTGACCGACAGCGCCTTTATCGATAAAAAATGGTGTTACAATATTGTATTTTACCCGCGGCGCAAAAACGAACTGACTTTTAAAGGCGATTTCTGGGTCAACGACACGACTTGGGCAATCAAGAATATTAATATGGCCGTGACCAAAAGCGCCAACATTAACTGGGTCAAAGATATTTATATCGAACAAGAATTCGAAGTGCTCAACGATTCGGTTTTTCTGCTGACCAAAGATTATATGATGTCCGATTTCGCGCTTAGCAAGCGAGAGAAATCCAAAGGTGTTTACGGCAAGCGCACAACCTTTTTCCGAAATCACGAATTCAACAAGCCCAAACCCAAAGAATTTTATAAGGAGGAAGTCAACTATGTCGACAACTCGGTTTACCTCAAAGACGAGGAATTTTGGGAAGAAAATCGGTTCGAGAAACTCAGCAAGGATGAACGCGGCGTTTATAAAATGCTCGACACGCTTAAAACTGTGCGAAAGTTCCAGCGACTTTACAACTTGGTGGCGATTTTGGGCAGCGGTTATATAGAGTTCGACCGACTCAATTTTGACTACGGACCTATATTTTCCACTATCGGTTATAATGAAGTTGAAGGCTACCGGATTCGCGCGGGCGGAAGAACGTATTTTGGTCCCAATGATCAATGGCGTTTACAAGGCTATACAGCTTATGGTTTTAAAGATAACAAATTCAAGTACGGACTTTCGGGCAAATGGATGATCGACAGAAAAACGAGACTAATCCTTTCGGGCGGCAATCGGCGCGATGTTGAGCAAATCGGCGCCAGCCTCACGACCACCAATGACGTCATGGGACGAAGTTTCGCCTCATCGTCGTTATTCTCCTCAGGAAACAACGGGAAACTCACCAATATCAACTTGACGACATTCGGATTTGAAATCGAGCCAGTCAAAAATCTAACTGTCGGAACCCAATTTTCTTATCGTACGCTCGAATCAGCATCGCCAACCTTCAGTCTGGATTATTTTACCAATGCAGCACGTACAACAACTCGTGGCGATGTCAAACAGTTTGAAGCCGCGATCCAAGTCGATTACACGCCGCGACGCAAAACGATTGGTTTTGGCGTTGAACGCAGCATTGTCGATAATCCGTTTCCGCGCTTTTTCGTAAATTTCGCGAGCGGTTACAAAGGCATAGCCGATAGCGATTTTGATTACCAACGTTTGCAATTGTATTACAAGCAGCCCGTGCTCATCGGCGCGATCGGTCGCAGTAATTTTATCGTCGAACTCGGGAAAACTTTCGGAACTGTGCCGCTTGGATTGATGAGTATTGTTCCTGGAAATCAGACTTATTTTACGATAGAAAACACGTTCAGCAATCTCAATTTTTATGAATTTGTCGCCGACCAATATGGGACTTTCCAATGGGAGCACAATTTCCAAGGCAAGCTTTTCGCACGCGTTCCGTTGCTGCGCAAACTCAACTGGCGTGAGATTGTAGGTGTCAAAGGCGTTTACGGCAACGTGTCTGACGAGAATCGGGCAATCAATGCTTCAGGACTTATTTACCGTGCGCCGGAAGACGGTTATTGGGAATACAGCGCTGGAATTGCGAATATTTTTAAAGTATTCAGGATCGATTTCTCGTGGCGTGGCAGTTATCTCGATTTGCCCGATGCACAGAAATTTGCAGTCAAGGGTTCGTTCGGTTTTTACTTTTAACAGCATTTTTTTCTGGTATAAATTTCAGAAGCCATTTCCGGCTGTCCACTAAATCTTTTGCGCCGAACGCCGGCACAAAAGGATACCGTTTCCATCCGGGCTAGAATCCATCTCATGCAACAAGCCATCGAATTCCTTTCAGCAAACCATTCCATTTTCAAAAGCATACTTGAAAAATATGGTCAGCCGCCCATTCCAAAGCGACCCCAAGGTTTTTCAACATTGGTCTTGCTAATCCTTGAACAACAGGTTTCGATCGATTCGGCGAAAGCCACTTTTTTAAAGATCAAATCCAAGGTAGCCGAAGTGCTCCCTGAAAAAGCAATCGAGTTAACTGACGATGAATTCAGGATGTTGGGCGTAAGCCGACAGAAAACCAGCTATATCAAAGGATTGGCAAACGCCATAATCAACAAGGAAATCGATTTGGAGAGTCTGTCTTCAAAACCTGCTGATGCCGTTCGCGCCGAACTGATTCAACTCAAGGGCATCGGCAACTGGACAATCGATGTCTATATGATGTTTAGCTTGGAAGCACCCGATATCATTCCGCTTGCCGATATTGGCGTCATCAGTGTCATCAAGGAACTGCTCGACATCCATGACAAAGAAGAAATGGCGAAGCAGGCGGAAAAATGGAGTCCGCATCGCACAGCAGCGACTTATTTACTTTGGCATTATTACCTGCAGAAGCGCAATCGAAAAATCGATTACAATCCGTGAAAAGCGAAACTTAAAACTTAGTAAGTCAGAAACTTAGTCGTTTGCCAACTTTAAACCGATAGAAATTGTTTTTTTTAACATCATTTTATTACTTTTGCACCCGATAAAATTTATAACAAACAAATTTATTTATGGAATCAATGATGATTTATGTGCCGATAGTAATGGCATTGATAGGACTGCTTTTCATGGCAGTAAAAAGAAGCTGGGTTTTGAAACAAGACGCCGGAGATGGCAAGATGAAAGAGATTTCAGATTACATCTACGAAGGTGCATTGGCTTTCCTAAAAGCAGAATACCGATTATTGGCTATCTTCGTAGTAGGAGCTAGCATCGTTTTGGCTGGACTTTCTTTCGTGGTTCCGACTACACATATTTTAATAGTGGTTGCGTTTATTTTCGGCGCCTTTTTCTCAGCTTTGGCGGGGAATATGGGAATGAAGATCGCTACCAAAACCAACGTTAGAACAACACAAGCTGCGCGTACGAGCTTGCCACAAGCCTTGAAAGTTTCTTTCGGCGGTGGAACCGTTATGGGATTGGGTGTTGCTGGTCTTGCTGTTTTGGGATTGACCACATTCTTTATCTTTTTCTTCCATTTCTTTATGGGCGGTGTCTGGACGACTGGCGAAGACATGACTATTGTTCTTGAAACGCTTGCCGGTTTCTCTCTTGGAGCGGAATCAATTGCATTATTCGCACGTGTTGGCGGTGGTATCTATACCAAAGCCGCCGATGTAGGTGCCGACCTTGTAGGTAAAGTAGAAGCTGGAATTCCGGAAGATGATCCAAGAAATCCTGCTACAATCGCTGATAACGTTGGAGATAACGTAGGTGACGTTGCCGGAATGGGTGCCGATTTGTTCGGTTCATACGTTGCGACAGTTTTGGCGGCAATGGTTTTGGGTAACTATGTGATCAAAGATATGGGCGGAAGAATTGACGATGCCTTCGGCGGAATCGGGCCAATCTTATTGCCAATGGCAATTGCTGGTTTCGGAATTTTATTTTCGATCATCGGAACCATGCTCGTGAAAATCAACTCAAATGACGCAAAAGAAAAACAAGTACAAGGCGCTTTAAACTTTGGAAACTGGGTTTCTATCGTATTGACGGCGATCTCTTGTTACGTGTTGGTAAAATACATGTTGCCTGAAACCATGCAAATGGAATTCTTCGGCGAAGGTTTGCAGGATATCTCTTCAATGCGTGTTTTCTACGCGACTATTGTAGGATTGATCGTTGGAGGTGTTATTTCTTCTGTGACCGAATATTACACAGGATTGGGTACGAAACCAGTTATGGCTATCGTACAAAAATCTTCTACAGGTGCAGGAACAAATGTAATCGCTGGTTTAGCTACGGGTATGATTTCAACTTTCCCAACAGTATTATTGTTTGCTGGCGCGATCTGGACTTCTTACGCTTTCGCAGGTTTCTACGGTGTAGCTTTGGCTGCTTCGGCAATGATGGCTACGACAGCTATGCAGTTGGCGATTGATGCTTTCGGACCGATCTCTGACAACGCGGGTGGAATTGCCGAAATGAGCGAATTGCCAAAAGAAGTGCGTATGCGTACCGATATCTTAGACTCGGTTGGTAATACAACTGCGGCTACAGGAAAAGGTTTCGCGATAGCTTCTGCCGCACTGACTTCATTAGCTTTGTTTGCAGCTTACGTTACGTTTACTGGAATCGACGGAATCAATATTTTTAAAGCTCCGGTTTTGGCAATGTTGTTTGTAGGTGGAATGATTCCGGTAGTGTTCTCTGCATTGGCAATGAACTCTGTTGGAAAAGCAGCAATGGATATGGTGTATGAAGTGCGTCGTCAGTTCCGTGAAATTCCGGGAATCATGGAAGGAACAGGAAAACCTGATTATGCAAAATGTGTTGATATTTCCACTAAAGCTGCATTGCGAGAAATGATGCTTCCGGGTATTTTGACAATAGGTTTCCCAATCGCTGTCGTATTGTTGGGTAAATTGGTTTACGGAGGTAACAACCAGTTGATCGCAGAGATGTTGGGAGGCTATATGGCAGGAGTTACGGTTTCGGGCGTACTTTGGGCTGTTTTCCAAAACAACGCCGGTGGAGCGTGGGACAATGCTAAAAAATCTTTCGAAGCGGGTGTTATGATCAACGGAGAAATGACTTATAAAGGTTCAGATGCACACAAAGCAGCTGTAACAGGAGATACAGTTGGAGATCCGTTTAAAGATACTTCTGGTCCGTCAATGAACATCTTGATTAAATTGACTTGCTTGATCGGATTGGTCATTGCGCCGATCTTAGGAAACGGAAGCCATACATTAACCGAAGGTGGCGTAGCTACTTGTTGTGTTGCAGATGGAGTATGTAATTCAATGTCGAAAGAAGAGTGTATGGCAAAAGGTTGTGCCAATACTAACTGCGAGCACATGAATGGCGTGATGAAAGCGGAATCAAAGCAAATCATGATCGAAAAAACAAACGACAATGGAACAGTTAAGGCTACAGTTACAACCATTGTAAACGGTAAGTCGGATGTTCAGAATTTTGAAGGTACTGAAGCTGAAGTACAGACAAAAATAGATGCAATGAAATAATCACTAGGTATTTATCATAAAAAAGCCGCAGGAAACTGCGGCTTTTTTTATTTTAATCCTTAATATTGTCAGCAACAAAAACGAACAAAATGAAAACAAGAACAATAGCGTTGGCGTTGATAGCCAGTTTCGGTTCGTTGACCGGATATGCACAACTCAAAGGCGGTATTAAGGCCGGACTCAATATCGCATCCCTCAAGGGAGACTATGGGTCGAATGTAAATGGTAAACAAAAACTGGGTTTTCATGCTGGCGTGACCGCCGAATATCCATTTGCAAACCCCAAATTGGCACTCGTCGGCGAGTTATTGTTTTCTACTCAGGGCAGAATTATTGACGAATCATTCCTGGTAAGCAACAACGGCATCTATTCCTATCAGGAAAGCAGAAATACGCTGACAACCGCCAATATAAATGTGCCAATCATGTTGCGGTATTATGTGCTGGAAAGGCTTAGCATTCAAGGCGGACCGCAGTTCGGTTTTGCTGTAAAGGCAGAAGAAAAAATTGAAACAAGCAATACACTTGATCCGTCGCAGAACGAAACGCGTACCGTTGATGTTCTCAAAGGTGGAAGCTATCAGGAAAACGGAGTGAATTATCCTTATGAGAAAACCATCAAGCCTTTTGATATGGGTATAAATCTAGGCGCGACCTACGATGTTTCAGATGCATTTTTCATCCAATTGCATTATTATTTCGGTCTGACCGATATCGACAGCCGTCCCGCACAAACTTTTCTAATCAACCAAAAGAACGATTTTAAAAACACAGTATTCCAGGTGTCGTTAGGCTATAAATTTTTTTGATTGTAAATCATATAATAAAAATGGTCAGTTTTCGCTGACCATTTTTTTTAGTATTTACTTTGATTTGTTGCTAAAACAATCCGTGCAATTCTGCATTGATCCGGTTCACGATAATTCCCAAGTCTTCAGGATTATTTACAAAGTCGATGTGATCCACATCGATAATTAAAAGTTTCCCCTTGTCATAGGTATGGATCCATGCTTCATAGCGTTCGTTGAGGCGGCTCAGATAGTCAATCGAAATTGAGTTTTCATAATCACGCCCGCGCTTGTGAATTTGGCTTACGAGATTCGGAATTGTACTGCGAAGGTAAATGAGCATATCTGGAGGCGCCACGAGGCTTTCCATAAGTTCGAACAAAGACGAATAGTTCTGGAAATCGCGGTTGGTCATCAATCCCATCGCATGCAAGTTTGGGGCGAAAATGTGCGCATCCTCATAAATCGTGCGGTCTTGTATGATATTTTTACCGCTTTCGCGAATTTGCAATACCTGTCTAAAACGACTGTTGAGGAAATAGATTTGCAGGTTGAATGACCAACGCTCCATTTGGTGGTAAAAATCATCGAGGTAAGGGTTGTCGACTACATCTTCAAAATGAGGTTCCCATTTAAATTGTTTTGCCAACAAACGGGTTAATGTCGTTTTTCCTGCGCCGATGTTTCCTGCTACTGCTATGTGCATTATGGTAATGTGATTTTATAATTGGTGATTCCTTCTTTTGTAAAAATAGATAAAATTTTGTCCTTATACAGAAAACTTTGGAAGGTTTTTTTATCAACATCGATTAACGCCGACTTATTTCCTTTAACATCAAAATAGTACAGTCGACCGTCCTTAACATAAAGCAACGCATCATCGGAAAGCATTTGTATCTGCTCAAACTTGGGGACTTTTCCCAAGACTTTTACCTTCCCGTAAATGTCACATCGATACCAGTCTGACTCGTCGTCGATCCATTGAAAATTATTGAAATCGGAAGTGTAATATTTTACATTTCCCTTAAACGGATTGGTTATTTCCTTGTAGTCTTTTTTGAGGTAATCGTAGAGTCCGACTTTCTGTGTCAGACTGTTGTAAATCCACAGCCGGTTGCCAAATGCGAGTCCGACGCCCGATGCAACAATCGGCGTCTGCTGTTCCGACAAGCTAATCTTTTGCGTTTCGTTGAGTTGGTTGTCAACAATCACGATCGTATTGAAACTCTCATAAAACAGCACGATCTGGAGCGCATTTTGCAAATCGACTTTCGCGATTTTTCCTAACGGCGGATTTTTATACTGCCAGTCTTTCGTTCTGTTGACTTTTATAAAGGCATTGTCAAGAATAAAGTATGAAGAACCGAACAAGTCATTGCCCACAAATACATCGGCGTGTATTTGCAGCGAATCGGTTTTAGCGGGAATAAAATTTTTGTCCTGTGCGGTGACTGCTATCGAAAACAAAAGAAAAAGGAGCGCCGTTTTTTTCATAGCTGCTAAATTACAATTTATGACTATAGAAATGGCAATAAAGTAGGAATACGAATATACAGTCATCTGCAAAAAAAACCCGCTTCATACGAATCGGGTTTATATAATTTGAGATGAGTCTGGAAGTTACAATCCGAAAGCGGCTTTCACCTGATCGACGTAATCTAATTTTTCCCAAGTAAACAATTCAACGGTCAACGTTTTTTCATTTCCACCCGGAGCTTTAAAAGTCTTGGTAACCGTTTCAGGTTTGCGGCCCATGTGTCCGTAGGCGGCAGTTTCGCTGTAAATTGGGTTTCTAAGTTTAAGTCTCTGCTCGATAAAATAGGGACGCATATCAAAAATGGCTTCCACTTTTTTAGCGATTTCGCCATTCGTAAGGTTTACTTTCGAAGTGCCATAGGTTTCTACAAAAATCCCCATCGGTTTGGCAACGCCAATAGCGTAAGAAACCTGAACCAGAATTTCGTCAGCAACGCCTGCAGCAACAAGGTTTTTCGCAATATGACGAGTGGCATAAGCAGCACTGCGGTCAACCTTGCTCGGATCTTTTCCTGAGAAAGCACCACCACCATGGGCGCCTTTACCACCGTAAGTATCAACGATGATTTTTCTTCCTGTCAATCCGGTGTCACCGTGAGGTCCGCCGATTACGAATTTACCCGTTGGGTTGATATGGTATTGAATCTTGTCGTTAAACAAGTGCGCATATTGTGGGTTGTTTTTGATGATTCTTGGAATCAGGATATCGATAATATCAGTCTTGATTTTCGCAAGCATCTTTCCTTCTTCGTCAAAATCGTCATGCTGTGTCGAAATTACGATCGCATCGATACGGGTTGGTTTATTGTTATCGCCATATTCCAATGTAACCTGTGATTTGGCATCAGGGCGCAGGTATTTTATTTCGTTATTTTCACGTCTCAATACCGCGAGCTCTTGCAAAAGTTTGTGCGATAAATCAAGTGCCAATGGCATATAATCATCGGTCTCATTCGTAGCATAACCGAACATCATTCCCTGGTCGCCCGCACCCTGATCTTCAGGATTGGCGCGTTCTACACCTTGATTGATGTCGCTTGATTGCTCATGTATGGCCGACAGCACACCACAAGAATCAGCCTCAAACATATATTCGCTCTTGGTATAACCGATTTTTCGAATCACCTCACGCGCAATCTGCTGCACATCGAGATAAGTGTTCGACTTTACTTCGCCTGCGAGAATAACCTGACCTGTCGTAACCAAGGTTTCACAAGCTACTTTTGAAGAAGCATCAAATGCTAAAAAATTATCGATTAACGCATCCGAAATTTGATCCGCAACTTTGTCGGGATGTCCTTCGCTCACAGATTCAGACGTAAATAAATAAGCCATAAAAGAATGTATTTAAATTAATTTATTCTGGAAAAACAGCTGAAAAACGAACTAAAGAAGAGAAGCTCTGCTTTAGCATTTTTTCGGTACTAGAATTTTTCAGTACCAGAGGTTGCAATCAGTCAAATTTTTCCTCTTGATTTTCGGAGGCAAATGTATGAAACCATTTCCGATTAGAAAAAATATTTTTTGTAACTATTTTTTCTTTATCTTCGTGCCTACAAATTTCAAAAACAAAAAACATGAAAAAACTATTACTTTCCTTATCCCTGGTAATCGCAGGTGCAACTCAGGCGCAAAACTTGATTTCTCAAAATTTTGACGTATTCCCAGGCGTAAATGCTCCGGGTACTTCAGCAGATTGGGTACGTTCTAACGTAAGTACGCCAGTTGGTCTTGGCGCTTGGTCTCAAGGTGGCGGAACTGCTTTCGCAGGTGGCGCACAAGCTGGTGCAGCGACTTCTTTTACACTTGTAAATTATACAAGTACGACTGGTGTCGGAACAATTAGCAACTGGTTATTTGCGCCTGTGATGAATTTACAAAATGGAGATGTTATATCTTTCTACGCACGTCAAGGTGGAGCTGCTCCTTCATTTCCTGACAGAATGCAACTTAGAATCGCAACAGATTATTCTGATTTTACTGTAATGCCATCTACTGGCGCTACTGATGTTGGTGATTTCTCAATTGTAGCAGTAGATATCAATCCAACTTTAACCCTTGCAGGTTTTCCATTAGTGTGGACAAACTACACATACACTGTTACAGGATTGACAGGTGAAACGCCATGCAGACTAGGATTCCGTTATTTCGTTACAAACGGTGGACCTGATGGAGCCAACTCAAATATCATCGGAATCGATACTTTCTCTGTAGATCGTCCGTTGGCAACTGAAAACTTCTTCGCTCAAAACTTTGCAGTATATCCAAACCCTGCTTCAGATGTAATCAACATCAGCAGCAAAAACAATATTGCAATCAATCAAGCTCAGGTTACTGACATGAACGGAAGAGTGGTTAAAACTGTAAACGGTGAAATTTCACAAATCAACATCAGCGAATTGACTGCAGGTGTTTACTTCCTTAAAATTGCTTCGGCACAAGGAACAGGAACTACAAAAATCATCAAAAAATAAGTTACTTATTTAAGATACCAATAACCCGTTCAGCAATGAACGGGTTTTTTTATGCCTAAGCTCCGTTCGGCTTTTCTCTTTCGACCTTCGACGCTTTCACTACAACGTTGTCGCATTATTTTCCAAAACGACTTGCAAAATCCATCGCGATTATCTTATATTTGCACCGTTCATCAACATATTGATTCGTTATCACGAAAGCCGGAGGGATAGACCCGTCGAAAGCTTAGCAACCCTTTAACTTAAAGTAGGTGCTACATTCTACCGCATTGCGCGGACAGATAACCACGAGAATTTTCTCCTCTTCCGATAACATTTTTATATTTTTTTGAAGCAGATGTCTGCCGTTCATCTCAGCAGCTGTCCCGCTATCAGCCATATCTTTTGCTCCGTTGCCACGGTAGCAAAAGGATATTTGCTTCTATCGGGGCTAGAAATCAACGACTAATTATCAATCGGCCTTTAAGCCTCACTGCCTAAACGGTATAAAAATATGTCCATACAACAAGAAATACAAAAACGAATTCTCGTGCTCGATGGCGCGATGGGAACCATGCTCCAGCGTTACAACTTCTCCGAAGACGATTTCCGCGGTGAACGTTTCAAAGACTTTCCACATTCGCTAAAAGGCAATAACGATCTCTTATCCTTAACCCAGCCGCAGGCGATCCGCGATGTACACGCACAATACTTCGCTGCCGGCGCCGATATCGTCGAGACCAACACCTTTTCAGGAACCACTATCGGTATGGCCGATTATCATCTGGAAGAACTCGTTTACGAACTCAATTACGAATCTGCCAAAATCGCCCGCGAAGTCGCCGACGAGTTTACTGCTAAAAATCCAAATCAGCCGCGTTTTGTTGCAGGTTCTATCGGACCAACCAACCGCACGGCAAGCATGTCACCCGATGTCAACGATCCGGGTTTCCGCGCCGTTACTTTTGACGATCTGCGCATCGCCTACAAACAACAGGTGGAAGCGCTTATCGATGGAGGTTGCGATCTGCTGCTCGTTGAAACCATTTTCGATACGCTCAACGCCAAAGCAGCGCTTTTCGCAATCGAAGAAGTCAAAGACGAAAGAAACATCGATATCCCGATTATGGTTTCGGGAACCATCACCGACGCTTCCGGAAGAACGCTTTCGGGACAGACCGTTGAAGCCTTTCTGATTTCAATTTCGCATATTCCGTTGCTGAGTGTCGGTTTCAATTGTGCGCTTGGTGCCGATCAGCTTAAGCCGTACTTAAAAAGATTAGCACGAAATACATCACTCAATATTTCAGCGCATCCCAACGCCGGACTTCCGAACGCTTTCGGTCAGTATGATCAAACGCCCGAAGAAATGCAAGCACTCATCCGCGAATATTTGCAGGACAACCTGATCAATATTATCGGCGGTTGTTGCGGCACGACGCCCCATCACATTCGCCTGATTGCGGAGGTTGCCGCCGAGTTTGAACCAAGACAGTTAGTTGTCGGTTGATGTCCCGATACCTATTGTGAATCGGTTATTGGTTTTTGAAAAGATAATAGAGTTATGAATAAAGATTATACAAATTTAGAGGTGTGGCAGCAATGCCGCAAATTAGCGAAAGAGATTTACAATTTAACACGGTCTTTTCCGAAGGATGAAATGTTGAGATTGGCAAATCAGCTAAGAAGGGCTGTTGTTTCTGTTCCTTCAAATATAGCTGACAGAGGCGAGTGCCAAACGTCAAAAGACACCATAAAGTTTTTACCTATTTCACCTGGTTCATCCTATAAAGTTGAAATCCATTTTATTGCGTTGATTAATCAAAACGATATCACAAAAGAAGAATTTGAAACTATTTTTATTTCCATTCAAAGTTGCAAGCGATTGCTAAACGGATTCATTAATTACTACCGAAAACTATTATGATTAACGAAACGTTACCAACAACCGACAACCAATTCCCGATAGGTATCGGGACGACCCCCAAATTTTTAAAACTCGCCGGTCTCGAACCGCTCATCGTCACGCCCGAAACCAATTTTGTCAACGTGGGCGAACGTACCAATGTGACCGGTTCGCGTAAATTCCTGCGATTGATCAAAGAAGAACGTTACGAAGAAGCGCTTGATATTGCACGTGCACAAGTAGAAGGTGGCGCCCAAATCATCGATATCAATATGGATGAAGGCATGCTCGACGGCGTTTATGCGATGACAACTTTCCTCAACCTTATAGCAGCCGAACCAGATATTTGCAGAGTTCCCGTGATGATCGACAGTTCCAAATGGGAAATCATTGAGGCCGGGCTCAAAATCACCCAAGGTAAAAGTGTCGTCAATTCGATTTCGTTGAAAGAAGGCGAGGCGTCATTTATCCACCATGCCAAATTGGTCAAGCGTTACGGTGCGGCGGTCATCGTCATGGCTTTTGATGAAAACGGACAAGCTGATAATTACGAACGCCGAATAGAAATTTGCAAACGTTCTTACGATATTCTTGTTGATGAAGTTCATTTCCCCGCGGAGGACATCATTTTCGATCCCAATATTTTTCCGGTTGCCACCGGCATGGACGAACATAAACTCAATGCGCTCGATTTTTTCCGTGCGACCAAATGGATTCGCGAGAATCTGCCTTATGCGAATGTCAGCGGTGGCGTCTCCAACGTCTCCTTTTCTTTCCGTGGCAATGATAAAGTGCGTGAAGCGATGCACTCGGCGTTCTTGTACCACGCAATTAAAAACGGCATGACCATGGGTATCGTCAATCCTGAGATGCTCGAAGTCTACGATGAGATCGACAAGGTTTTACTCGAACATGTAGAAGACGTTTTGCTCAACAGACGCGAAGATGCAACCGAAAGACTGCTCGACCTCGCCGAAAGTTTCAAAGGCGACTATAAAGCCAACGAAAAAGCGGTTCAGGAATGGCGATCTGCGCCGGTTCAGGAAAGGCTTACCCACGCATTGGTCAAAGGCATTGATGAATTTATAGAGATTGATGTTGAAGAAGCGCGCCAACTTGCGAAAAAACCCATCGAAGTCATCGAAATCAACCTGATGGCCGGAATGAACGTTGTCGGCGATTTGTTCGGCAGCGGTAAAATGTTCCTGCCTCAAGTTGTCAAATCGGCACGCGTCATGAAAAAAGCAGTGGCATATTTGCTCCCGTTTATCGAGGCGCAGAAAGACGGCAAATCAACTTCGGCGGGGAAAGTCCTTATGGCTACAGTAAAAGGCGATGTGCACGATATTGGGAAGAATATCGTCGCGGTTGTCCTGGGTTGCAACAATTACGAGATCATCGACCTTGGTGTAATGGTATCGCCCGAGAAAATTATCGAAGCCGCAGTACGTGAAAATGTTGATATCATCGGACTCAGCGGATTAATTACGCCATCACTCGACGAAATGGTCTATTTAGCTAAAGAACTCGAAAAAATAAAAATCGGAACGCCAATAATGATTGGTGGCGCCACAACCTCTCGAGCACATACCGCCGTTAAAATCGCACCCGAATACAGTGCCACGGTCGTTCATGTCAACGATGCATCACGCGCCGTTACCGTTGCCGGAAATTTGCTCAATCGCGAAACGAATCTCGAATACAATAAAACCATTCGTGCCGAATATGACGAATTGCGCGATAGTTACCTAAGTCGTTCGCGCGATAAAAACTTCCTCACGATTGAACAGGCAAGAGCGAATAAACTCAAACTGGACTGGGAAAATTTTACGCCGCTAAAGCCAAGAATAATCGGAACGCAAACCATTGAAGTTGACATGAACACTTTGGTTCCGTATATTGACTGGACACCGTTTTTCCGGACATGGGAATTGTTTGGGAAATATCCGGCGATTTTAAAAGATGAAATAGTAGGCGAGCAGGCGCAATCGGTTTATAATGATGCGCTCGATCTGCTCGGTATTATTTTAAAGGAAAACAGACTTAACGCCAAAGGTGTTTACGGTATTTTTCCGGCAAACTCAATCAACGATGACGATATAGAAATAAAGCCGAATCCAGATAGCAATCGGGACGACTACCAACAACCAATAACCTTTTTAACACTGCGCCAGCAATCTCAAAAAACCAAAGGCGCTTCCAATATTGCATTAGCCGATTTTATCGCGCCTAAAGATTCGGGAAAAGTAGATTATATGGGCGCATTTTGTGTTACTACAGGTTTTGGTGTCGATGAATGGGCTGCCGAATTTGAGAAAAACCTCGACGATTACAACTCAATTATGCTCAAAGCATTGGCCGACCGTTTGGCAGAAGCATTTGCAGAGTATCTGCATGAGAAAGTCAGAATGGAAATTTGGGGTTACGCTTCCAATGAAAGTCTGTCGAAACAAGATCTAATCGAAGAAGAATACAAAGGCATCCGACCGGCTCCGGGTTATCCTGCATGTCCTGACCATTTGGAAAAGCCAACGATATGGAAATTGCTCAATGTCGAGGAGAAGATAGGCGTGAAACTGACCGAAAGCATGGCGATGTGGCCGGCTTCATCGGTGTCGGGATACTATTTCGGAAATCCGCAGAGCAAGTATTTCGGACTAGGAAAAATCAAAGAAGATCAGGTAACCGATTATGCCAAACGCAGGAATATTCCAACCGAAATTGCCCACCGATGGCTGAGCCCGAACATAGCCGATTAACGCAACAGGCCCGCGTGAGGGATGGAAGCGGAAATAGTGCTGACGGCGAGGCAACGAGACGAAAGCAATATTGCAACGTACAGCCCGGCAGCGGCGCAGCTCAGCGGAGCCGGTGACACGCCCAAACAAAAAGAGTATTGAGATAAAACACAAAACTGACAACCGAACAAGCTATGAAAGTTACCCAACATATCGAAAACGCCAAAGGAAAAACGTTATTTTCATTCGAGATTCTACCGCCATTAAAAGGCCAGAACATCCAATCGATCTTTGACAGCATCGATCCGCTTATGGAATTCAATCCGCCGTTTATCGACGTGACTTACCATCGCGAGGAATACGAATTCAAGGAATTGCCAAGCGGACTTCTCGAAAAGAAGATTGTCAAGAAACGTCCTGGAACGGTTGGTATTTGTGCCGCGATTCAGAATAAATATGAGGTCGACGCGATTCCGCATATTCTTTGCGGCGGGTTTACCAGAGAAGATACCGAGAATTTTCTCATAGATATTGATTTCCTTGGCATCCAGAATGTGGTGGCGTTGCGAGGCGATGCGATTAAGAGTGAGATTTATTTCCGTCCAGAAAAGGAAGGACATCATTTTGCTTCCGAACTGGTGTCGCAGATTGCCAATCTTAACACAGGCGTTTATCTCGATGCCGATTTGCAGAATTCACATAATACCGACTTTTGCATCGGCGTGGCGGGTTATCCCGAGAAACATATGGAAGCACCGAGCATGGACAGCGATATTCATTTCCTCAAACAAAAAATAAAAAATGGTGCCGACTACATCATCACCCAAATGTTTTTCGACAATAAGAAATTTTTCGATTTCGTAGATAAATGTAGGACCGCCGGAATTACTGTACCGATCATTCCGGGATTAAAGCCCATTGCGACCAAGAAACAACTCAATCAGATTCCGCACCGCTTTAGTGTCGACTTGCCAGACGACCTGATTATGGCTGTCGTCAAAGCCAAAGATAACGATGCGGTCAAGCAAATTGGAATCGAATGGTGCATTGCCCAAAGCAAAGAACTTGTAGCGGCGGGAATTCCCGTACTCCATTATTATTCAATGGGAAAAGCCGAAAACATTAAGGCTATCGGAAAAGCGATATTCTAAAAAAAGAATATATTTGCGGCTTTATGACCCAAATGAAAACAATTGCCCGCGTCTTATTTTTATTGGCCACTACAATGGCTTCAAGTCAGCAATATCGCGACACGCATACGTTCGAGGTCGATGTTTTCAGGGGCAATATTATGCTGCATTCGCCAGATTTGGCGCAAGTCATCACCGGGCATCCAGAGGGATTGATGTTGAGCTTGGCGCGCAAAACCCACGGCGATGAAGACTGGCATGACATTTATAATTTCCCCGATTATGGCGCCTACATTTTATATCAGAATTTCAACAGTACGATACTCGGAAAAAATTACGCCGCAGGTGCATTCTACAATTTTTATTTCCTACGCCGGCATGTCAGCTTTAAAGTGGCACAGGGAATTGCGCTCACAACGAACCCTTACGACAAGGTAACCAATTTCAAGAACGGCGCCTTTGGTTCGCGTTTTATGGCCAATACCAATTTCGCGCTCAATTATAAAAAGGAAAATATCATAGACCGATTCGGAATTCAGGCTGGTCTTATGTTTACGCATTTTTCCAATGGCCGACTCAAATCACCCAATAGCGGAATCAATACCTATAACCTTAATCTGGGAATCCACTACAATTTCGAGAATGCGCCCAACAAGCCCAAGGATTCTGTTGCTTTTAAAACAAAATTGACGGAACCGATACGATACAACCTGCTGTTGCGCACCGGATTTAACGAAAGCCTGAGCGTTGGCAGCGGCCAAAAACCATTCTATCATATTGGCTTTCACCTCGACAAACGCCTCAACCGCAAAAGCGCGATTCAGTTGGGAAGTGAGTTGTTCCTAACAACTTCCTATAAAGAATACATTCGTTTCCGAGCAACGGCGTTCCCCGAAAAACCAATCGACAGGAATACGGATTACAAGCGGGCGGGCATCTTTATCGGACATGAATTGTTTATCAACCGGCTTTCCATCGAAGCTCAGGTCGGCTATTATATTTACGATCCCGCAAAACTCGACAGTTCGATTTACGATAGGTTGGGTATGAAATATTACATTACAAGGAAAATTTACACCGGGTTATCAGTCAAAACCCATGGCTTTCTGGCTGAGGCATTGGAGTTGGTTATGGGTGTACGATTATAAAATATGAACAAAATTTACGCTTTTATCGCGCTGCTGCTTTTGATAAGCTGTGAGAAACCGGGAGATTGCATCAAATCGGCGGGACCTGTTACGTCAAAGGTGATTGAGGGCTTAGCTTTTAGCAAAATACTTGTCAATAAAGGAATAAGCGTTGTGATCATCGAAGGCGAAAATCAGAAGATCGATATCCGCACCGGTGAAAATCTGATCAACGATATCGAAGTAAGCGTCGCTTCTGGCATGCTGACTTTATCTGATAATACAAGTTGCAACTGGACGCGGGAATATGGGGAAACGGTTGTTTTTATTACGACGCCAAATTTAACCGATATTTATTCGAAGACCGAAAAGACTATTTTTTCCCAAGGCTTGCTCACTTTTCCCAATTTGCAACTCATTTCAATGGATGCTTTTGATGGCTACGTTGGCGTGGGCACCGGCGATTTCATTATGAATTTAAACTGCGCAAACCTCACAATTGGCACCAATACCGTGGCGGGTTTTTACCTCAGCGGAAACGTGGCGCAACTCAATGTCAATTTTTACGAATCGGGAGGCGTTTTCCATGGACAGCAACTGATGGCCAACAATATTAATGTATACCATCGCGGCACTAACGATATCATCTTGAATCCGCTCGAATCGATCCGTGGCGATATTTTCAATACGGGGAACGTGATTTGCATTTCACATCCGCCAACGGTACAGGTAACGGAACATTATCGTGGGAAATTAATTTTTTATTAGAAGCCAATCCGGTTATTCGCTAAATCTTTTGCAATCGCGATAGAAGTCTGCCGTTCCTGTTCTCAACGCCGCAAAAGGATACCGCTGCGACCCGGGCTAGGGCAGTTCGGTAGTGAAAAACATTTGTAGTGAAAAACGAAACTACTCCTTTGTCATCTCGCGGAACAAGGTTTCGAGATTCTTGTTTTTCTGGTTGAGCTGCAACGTCTTCAATCCGTTATCGTGTGCAAAGTCAAAAACCGCGGGGCGCATGTCTTGATCGGAAACAAATGTCAGTTCCCAAACCATATCGTGGGTATTGACATAGGACTTGAGGTGCGGAATTTTCGCAATCGCCTCTTCTTCGATTTTGTAGTCGAATTCTACTTCAATTATTTGTTCCTTATCGGCAGATACCAATTTGTCCAGTTTTTTATCAGTGACAATTTTACCATTGTTGATAATAATCACTCTGTCACAAATGGCTTCAACTTCCTGCATGATATGCGTCGATAAAAAAACCGTTTTATCTTTCCCTACATTGCGAATTACATTGCGAATTTCAACAAGCTGGTTGGGATCGAGTCCGGTAGTTGGCTCATCAAGAATCAGCACCTCCGGATTGTGGAGCAAGGCATTGGCAAGTCCAACGCGTTGGCGGAAACCTTTTGACAACTGCCCGATTTTTTTGTGGCTTTCAGATGACAGTCCGGTCAGGACAATGACTTCTTCGATTCTCGATTTCGCGACACGGTATACATCGGCATTAAACGAAAGATATTCGCGCACATACAAGTCTAGGTACAGCGGATTGTGTTCGGGTAAATATCCAATGGCTTGCTGAACGGCTTTTTGTTGCGTATTGACATCGTTTCCGCTTACGGCTGCCGAACCTTCATCTGCAGATAGATAAGTGGTTAGGATTTTCATCAGTGTCGATTTTCCTGCACCATTCGGACCCAAGAAACCTACAATTTCCCCTTTTTGAATTGAAAAAGAAACATCATCGAGCGCTTTCTGAGCACCGTAGCTTTTGGAAATATTGCGGACTTCAATAGACATAATTCGTGGTTTACAGCAAATGTAAACAGAAAAATCCTGAAATAATTGTTTTGTATATTGAATAGCGCCGCTTTCGTAAGCTCGGAAATGCTTTCAATAGTCTTGGTTTGGATGTACTCTTGGTAGACGGAAGTCAGTGAAATTTGCTTGCTAGCTTTAATTATAAGTCTTGCCCAGCATTCAAAAACTTATATGGCTCGTTTTATTCAACTGTCGATCTTTGGTCTGTTTTTACCAGCGTTTCACAGTCAACAATATTACAACCGCTTTTTATGCATATTAAATCTATAAGATAATGATAATGTATGGACTAACTATGGACTTGTTATAGACTTACTATGGACTTACTATCGAGTAACTATTCGCTGGGTGTCAATATTGAGCATAAGATATTCCACTTATATGCTAATAACACTTTCGCAAATATAAATTCACGTCGTTTTTATCTCAAGCGATTGTGTTCGCAAGTATGTTCGCAAGCTTTTTTTTGGGTGGTTTTTCCGTCAGGACTTTTTTCAAACCTTTGCACGGTAATTTTTAAATCACTTTAAGAACTACAAAAACTTAAAACAAAAAACATGAAAAAAACATTGATTATTCTTGCACTGGCTATGGTTAGCTTTGCAAATGCCCAGAAAGGCACTATCTTGGTTCAGGGTAGTATTGGTTTTTAATGCTGCTACCGATGATGATTTTAGTACAGAGAACAAGTTCAATGGTTTCCATTTTTCGACCAAAGTAGGTTACCAGTTTACAGACAATTGGACACTTGGATTGGATGCTTCGATTTCATTCAAGAAAAATGAAACGACTATCATCAATCAAATCACCCCAATTATAACTGTTGTTGCGGTGAATGAAAACAAGACAACCAATTTTTCTATCGGACCGTTTGCACGTTATACCATGCCGATCAATGAAACTTTCCGCGCTTATGCGGATATGGGTGTTAAGTTTTACTTCCTCTAATCGACAACTGAGAACAATAATGGTTTTGGAACATTAGTCGTTTAGAAAGCAAAGGCGACGGAATTTATGTTGGCGTAACTCCTGCGATCTTTATCAACGTGAAGAACAACTTCGGACTGAATGTCAGCATTGGCGGAATCGGTTACCAAACCAGCAATATTGACTCGCCTGCTCCCGGTATGCCTGGAAGAGACAGTAATAGTTTTTACTTCAACTTCGGGCAAAGGATCAATATCGGAATTTCTAAGAATTTCTAATTCAGCCTTTATAGTTTGTAAGAGCATCCGTTTAGGCGGATGCTTTTTTTTGTTAAAAGAAAATATTTTTGAGAAACCTGAAACATATTTTCCTACATTAGCAGCTCGACAAAATAAAAGCATGTTAAATAGCGGTTTACATTATAGCAATTCTTATTACTTCTTAAAAGAGGAATGGGATCGTTGTACCGTTATTTGAAAGTTATTAATTCAAATAGTATATTCAAAAATCCCGATGTAAATCGGGATTTTTTTTTGCTTTTGCCTAATGAAAAATAGATGATTGAAACAGCAAAAAGATTGGAAAACGTTGGTGAATATTATTTTTCGTCCAAACTACGCGAAGTGCGACAAATGCTTGCAGACGGAAAGCCGGTCATCAATATGGGAATTGGAAGCCCTGATCTTGCCCCGGATGCATCGGTTGTACAGGCGCTTCAATTTGCTGTTACTGATGAAAATGCGCACGAGTACCAAAGTTATCAGGGTTTGCCCGAATTACGACAAGCCATGGCCGGATTTTATCAATCGCAGTTTGCAGTAACGATGGATTCTAATTCCGAAGTCCTCCCGTTAATGGGTTCCAAGGAAGGCATCATGCATATTGCATTGGCATTCCTAAATCCGGGCGACAAAGTACTAATCCCAAATCCCGGCTATCCGACTTATGCTTCCGTTGCGGAAATTGCCGGAGCCAAATCGGTTTACTATGATTTGAACTCAGGAAATAATTGGGAGCCAGATTTTGCAATTCTGGAAACCCTCGACTTATCACAAGTTAAGCTAATGTGGGTCGGTTATCCTCACATGCCAACCGGTGCGGCCGGAAGTCTGGAGTTATTTACTAAGCTTGTAGCCTTCGCCAAAAAGCATCAAATTTTATTGGTCAATGATAACCCGTACAGTTTTATACGCAACGATGAACCCATTTCTATTTTGCAGGTGGAAGGTGCAAAAGATGTAGCGCTGGAACTCAATTCACTATCCAAAACTTTCAATATGGCCGGATGGCGCGTTGGAATGGTTTTGGGCAAGGCCGATTTTATCACCGCGATTCTCAAGGTAAAAAGCAACATGGATAGCGGGATGTTCTATGGCATTCAAAAAGGCGCGATCGAAGCACTCAAACTGGGGCACGAATGGTTTGAGAAGCAGAACGCTATTTATGACCGTCGGCGGAAACTGGTGTTTACACTTGCACGACGACTAGCTTGTACTTTTGATGAAAATGCAGTTGGCTTATTTGTTTGGGCCAAACTTCCCGAAGGCATTGCCTCTGCCGAAACATTTATTGATGAAATACTTCGGGAGAATCATATTTTTATAACGCCGGGAACTATCTTTGGCAGCAATGGCGAAGGCTATATTAGATTCTCGCTGTGTGTGCCCGAAGCTAGGATTCAGGAAGCAATTGACCGATTTAAAACCGCTGAAAAATGAATATCTTTATAATCGGAACAGGGCTTATCGGAGGGTCAATGGCACTCGATATACAATCGCTTTACGATGATGCAGTACTTTTCGGGATAGACGAAAGTGAAGAACATCTCCATCAGGCGCTGCAACTTGGTGTTATCCATAAACGAGCCGATGCCGCCGATTTAGCGATTGCAGAGATGGTCATACTCGCCGTCCCGGTTGACGTAAGTTTGCGATTATTGCCCGAAAT
>Ga0136636_10000332_pt1 | contig 23066 bp, 23 predicted proteins | sample AntDrymUQ8522106_2_FD_104653 | JGI IMG/M metagenome (GOLD analysis project Ga0136636, IMG submission 104653) | Polar desert sand microbial communities from Dry Valleys, Antarctica - metaG UQ852 (21.06) | ecosystem: Environmental > Terrestrial > Soil > Desert | place: Antarctica: Dry Valley... | reverse complement strand
TTCATCCTGAAAACATATACCACCCTGTTTAATAAACAATTCCATTTCCTTGGATGCATTAACAACGCTTGGCATAATTGGAAAAATGGGCTTTTTACATTGCTGCATTTTTTCGGCAATTACGTCGTACATTTCACTCACCGATGTTAAACCGGGACTACCAATTATTACAACAATACCATCAATATTAGGGAAATCAATTTCAAGCGTTTCCAGTATTATTTTTAACTGTTGCGCGTTACCTGTTGCCAAAAAATCAATTGGATTGGCGACACTTGATCCGGAATACAAATTCGACATTAAATTGGCAGCATGTACTCCACTAATTGGAGGGATAGTAAAATTAACTATTGACAAAGCATCGGCAAGCATTACTGCTGGCCCACCGGCGTGTGTGACAATCGCTAAATTTCGACCATTTAGTTTGGGGAGCATGAAAATACAGCCAACTGTAGCCAATTCGTCTCTGCCATAACAACGAACAATCCCAGCTTTCTGAAACAGAGCATTTACCGCAGTGTCATTGGTTGCTATGGCTCCCGTATGACTTGATGCAGCGCGGCTCCCCGCTTCGCTTTTCCCTGCTTTTATTCCCGCTATCCGACACCCTTTTTGTGTTAATTCGCGTGCATGTTTCAACAATAATTGTGGGTGTTTAATACTCTCCATATATAAAAGTTTCACAGGAGCACTCTCATGTGAAACATAACTTTCGTTTAAATAAGCCAATATTTCTTCGACTCCATTTTGAGCACTATTGCCAACCGAAAACACAGAGTTGAACTTTAATCCTTTAAAATATCCCGACTCCATAATAAATACGGCAGTTGCCCCTGAACCGCTAATAAAATCAGCTCCCTTAACGTTAAGTACTGGAATAGGTTCGGTAAAAACACTTTTATGATTCTGAGTAATAACACCAACGCAATTAGGCCCAATTAAACAACCATTTACGCTTTTCACAATTTCAACCATCTGTTTTTCTAACAGGGCTCCGCTCTCACCTTCCTCACTAAATCCAGCAGATATGACAATAAATGCTTTTGTGTCTTTTGTTTTAGCTAACTTTTCAATTACAGCAACACATTCAGTAGCAGCAATGGCTAAAATTGCCAAATCTATTCCAAATGGTAAGCCTTCAACTTGCTGATAGGCTCTTATTCCTTGAACACTATCTTGCTTATGATTGATAATATAAAGAGGTTTTGAATACCCTCCATTGACAATGTTGGATACTATTTTCCCTCCCGGCTTGCGAATATCATCAGAACCTCCGACGACGACAATACTGGAAGGATTAAGTAATTGATCGTTCAACATAAATGATTGAAATTAGTGACTTCTAACAAATATATGAAATCAAGAATTAGAGCTCGCTAACAATGATCATGTTTTACAAACAATCAAAATAAAATATCGTAATCGACAACCAAACGAACTTATATGATGTTAATTTAATTCCAGCAAAAACGAATATAACCATCGTTTTATCTAATTTTGTGAAAATTTAAATAGATGATCTGTGAATGCGATTGACATCATATTAAACAAACAAAACTTTAGCCACCAAGACTTAGCACAATTAATTTCACTTAGCGGTGATGATCGAAAAAAACTATTTGCGAAGTCTCGTGAAGTATCTGCAAAAACAATCGGTGATAAGGTTTTTTATCGCGGTCTGGTGGAATTCTCGAATATTTGCACTAAAGACTGCTATTATTGTGGCATTCGCAAAAGCAATCATTCGGCCGAAAGATATGATATTGATGATGATGCTATTTTAGATGCAGCTCGATTTGCGCATGTTAACAAATATGGAAGCATTGTACTTCAATCGGGTGAGCGTTCCGACACTAAATTTGTAGCTCGAATTGGAAACTTATTAAAGAAAATCAAGGAAGTCTCAAATAACGAATTGGGCATCACCATTTCACTTGGCGAACAAACACTCGAAACTTACAAATACTGGCACGAGTGCGGAGCTCACAGATATTTATTACGAATAGAATCATCGAATGAGACTCTTTTTTACAAGATTCATCCTAAAGACATCAATCACAATTATAATACACGAATTGAGTGTATCGAAAATTTAAAAAAAGCAGGTTATCAAACAGGTACAGGTGTTATGATTGGATTACCATTTCAAACCTACGACGATTTGGCTAACGACCTCATTTTTATGAAATCAATGGATATTGACATGGTTGGAATGGGTCCATACATTGAACATCGGCAAACACCATTGTACGAATTTAAAGAGTCGCTTTGGCCATTGCAACGCCGTTTTGATGTAGCCATGAACATGATAGCCACCCTTCGGTTGTTTATGCCTAACATTAACATAGCTGCGGCAACCGCATTACAAGCGATTGATCCCATGGGACGCGAAAAAGCATTGCAAAACGGAGCTAACATTATTATGCCCAACATTACCCCTACCTTGCATCGAAAAGATTATGCCCTATACGAAAACAAACCTTGTACCGATGAAGGTGCTGATGATTGCTCGAATTGCATAAGTATTCGCATTGAAATGGCAGGTAAAAAAGTTGCCTTAGGCGAATGGGGAGATTCGAAACACTTTACCGAACGTAATAAATAGTCACGTCATGCAACAACCAACCAATCAGATGCTTGTCATTTTTGGCGCATCAGGCGATTTAACTTTTCGCAAATTAATACCATCCATTCACGACCTTTTTTGCCAAAATTTATTGCCCGAAAAATTTGCCGTACTAGGTGTGGGGCGTTCAGAATTGACAAATGAAGCGTTTCGCACTAAGATGGCAGAAGGCATTAAGGAGTTTGCATCCTTTAAAAATGGAGCTCCTGAAAGGTTATCGGTTTTTATTGAAAAACTGCATTACTATGCGTTTGATACAACCAACTCGGATGAATACAGCGATTTTTCAACGGCATTAAATAACTTAAATCAAGAGATTGGAACTGGAGGTAACTACATTTACTATTTGGCAACTCCTCCAAACATGTATTACAAGATTCCTAAAGAGCTGGCAGCACAAAAACTTAATATCGAATCAACTGGTTTTAAACGGATTATAATTGAAAAGCCATTTGGATACGATTTAGCCACAGCTAAACAGCTCAACCAAGAGCTATTGCAACACTTTGCTGAAGATCAAATATATCGCATCGACCACTATTTAGGTAAAGAAACCGTTCAAAACCTTTTGGTGACTCGATTTTCGAACACAATTTTCGAACCGCTTTGGAATAGGAATTACATTCATCATGTTGAAATTACCTCATCGGAAAGCATTGGTGTTGGCAACCGTGGTGGCTATTACGAAGGTTCAGGTGCATTACGCGATATGGTTCAAAATCATCTTTTATTATTAGCGGGACTAGTGGCTATGGAACCACCGGTAATCATGAATTCAACCAATATTCGTAACGAAATTGCCAAAGTTTTTTATTCGTTACGCCCCATTAAAGAGGATGAAGTCGAGAAATTTGTGGTTAGAGGGCAATATACCTCCAGTACCATTAAAGGCAAATCGGCAAATGGTTATCGACAAGAAAAAGGTGTTGCACCCGAATCGCGCACCGAAACATTTGTTGCCATGAAGTTTTTTGTTGACAATTGGCGATGGGCTGGTGTTCCATTTTATATCCGAACAGGGAAAATGTTACCTACTCGAGTAACCGAAATTGTTATTCACTTCCGACCTACTCCACACCATTTATTTGCATCGGACACAGCCATTCAAAACTCATATAACAAACTGGTTATCAGAATTCAACCCGACGAAGGACTATTGGTGAAATTTGGCATGAAAGAGCCTGGAGCCGGCTTTAAAGTTCAGGAAGTAAACATGGATTTTCACTACTCCGATTTGTCTGATGTTTACCTCCCAAGTGCCTACGAACGTCTCCTACTCGATTGTATGATGGGCGACAGCACCTTATACCACCGAGCCGATGCCGTTGAAGCCGCCTGGAGTTTTGTTGACCCTATCATTAACGCGTGGAAAAACCATCCAGACACACCAGTTCATGGTTATCCTGCTGGGACATGGGGTCCAACTGCTGCCGATGATTTATTCGAAGGAGAAAACTTTAGCTGGCGATACCCATGTAAGAATTTGAGTAACGATGGTCTCTATTGCGAATTGTAACTTTTTACGATTGAAGCATGAATTCAACCCTAAACAAATGGGATGTAGGCAGTCAACAAATTGAGGTCAACGATGAGGATTTAGACATTTCATTTCGAGTCCTAATCCAATACCCAGCTGAGCCATCTCAGCTTTTGAAGATTGGCCCCTATACCATGGATATGAGTGAAAATGCAGAAATTATTCCTGAGAAATTTCCATTGGTACTCTTATCGCATGGAAATGGAGGTTCGCATTTCATTTATCACACCATAACCACTTATATAGTTAAAAATGGATACATTGTAGCCATGGTTGAACATTATGGCAACAACCGAAACGATAATCATCTCGAAAACTCAGCCGAAAACCTTGTAAACCGTCCCAGGCACATTAAGCTAACCATCGATAAGTTACTTTCGGCCAACTGTTTTGGAAAAAACATCGATGATTCAAAATCGCTGTCATTGGTCATTCCATGGGAGGATATACCGCTTTAGCACTAGCTGGAGGCATTCCACCTGATTCCCATCTTCTTATGGAATCTATTTTTAACATCGTACTTGCCAAATGGTTATAGCATGGATGTGTTTTGGAAAGATATTCCTCCATTAATTGGAAACACTGAAAATATCCTGAGAATTATAGTATTTATGCTTCCTCTTGTAATGACCTTCTCATTAAAATCGAGACAACAAAAAATTGGTTTCGTGTTGTTTTTAGCAGGACTCATTCTTTACTTTTCATCATGGCTGATGCAAATTTATCTACCCGAAAGCAATTGGAGTAATAGTATATTTGGATTTATGGCACCTGCTTACACAACACTTATTTGGTTTGTCGGAATTGGATTAATTGGAAATACATCTGTACTAAAAATCCCATTCATTTCTCACATTTACATTGGCTCATCATTAGCTTTTGTAATAGTGCATAGCATTCATACTTATATTGTTTACATGAGATTTTAACAGTGCAATTTAGCTTGCATTTTGGCAGAAGAATAGGACGCTACTTTGAGCCTCAAACGATTTCAAGTCCCTTTCCATTGTTCAGCTTTGGCTTAACGACAAAAAAATCTCGTCCACGAATCGAAGATCGACGGAGTCAATGCATGAATAAAATTATTCGTGACCTGACTGCTTGCAATCAGATTCGAGGATATTAAACTATCCGTATATAAATTGCTAACTATTCTTTTGTGCACATCCATACAAAATCCAAAAATTTGGTAGTTGTTTTTCGATGTAATTTCTTATTAGTGAATTGACCGCGTCGATCTTCGATTCGTGGCCTTTATTTATCAATGAATTTTACCCATTAGAAACGTTATAGAGCCAAAAAATTAGTGTAATTCGCGTAATTCGTGGATAAAAAACTTAGCGTAAAACCTCTATGACGAACCTATTAATTTAATTGAATACTGCCAGCCTAAAAATACAAATCCCTCTCCCCTTTTTTGATGCGCTCCAAACGATCTTCAAGCTTTGTTTTAAAAGTTTCATCATCGTAATTGGCAAGCGATTCATCAATCATTTTAAACCCTTTCAGCTTAGTGGCAGGTGGTGCATAATCCTCGAGATACTCAGCTAAGGTTAGCAAGGCATTGGGTTGACAAAAACGCTTAATGAATCCAGGGACAGAGAATTCCATGAAATGCTGACCTGTGCGATTCAATCGATAACACGCAGTGCAAAACGAAGGAATAAACCCATTATCGACCAACTCATCCATTACTTCGTTCAGCGAACGATTATCGTTTATGGCAAACTGCTCGCGCTCAAGGGCTTGATCGTGGGAGTTTTCCGAATAACCTTTCAGCTCAATGTTTGTTCCACCATCAATCTGAGACACACCATATTGCAATACCTCATTGCGAATATGAGCAGGTTCGCGAGCCGTTAATATTAATCCGGTATAAGGAACTGCAAGTCGTAAAATAGCCACTAATCGGGTAAAATCCTCATCACTCACGGCATAACGCGCATCCACTTCAAAATTCGACGCACTTTGAATTCGAGGAAATGAAATGGTGTGAGGTCCCACATTAAAAACAGCTTCGAAGTGATTCACATGTCGCACTAATCCCATCACCTCAAAACGCCAATCGTACAAACCTAATAACGCGCCAATACCAACATCATCAATCCCTGCTTGCTGCGCACGATCTAACGACGTTAGTCGCCATTCGTAGTGTTTTTTTACGCCACCTTTATGAACTTTAGCATAGGCTTCGCGATGATATGTCTCCTGAAACACCTGATAAGTACCAATCCCTGACTCCTTTACAATTTTAAAACCTTCAACATCTAAGGGGGCTGCATTGATATTAACGCGGCGAATTTCGCCATTCTTATGCTTTACCGAATAAACGGTACGAACGCTTTCGGCGATAAACTCAGGCGTATAACGAGGATGCTCACCATATACCAAAATTAAACGTTTATGACCAGCATCTTCTAAGGCTTTAACCTCTTTAATAATTTCGAGATTCTCAAGTGTAGTGCGAACCTGATTTTTATTTTCACTCCTAAAACCACAATAAGTACAATTGTTAACGCACAAATTACCAATGTATAAAGGGGCAAAAAGCACGATGCGTTTTCCGTAAACTCGCTCTTTTAACTGATGTGCAGCTTCTTTTATCTCCTCTATCAACCCAGGATCATCCGCTTTCAATAAAATGGCTGTTTCGGCCATGCTTAATCGATGTTTATCGAGAGATTTAGCTATAATGGCTCTAACCATTTCAGGAGTCGAAGTCGTAGTATTTAGTAAATCCCAAATTTCATCTTCATCAATAAAATTCTGACCAACAATATCTGGTAGCTTATATGTTTCGGGATGATAGATCATGTTGAAGTATGATTAGAATAATTGAAGGAGCAAATTTAATTTATTCTAAGGAATCACTATTTATAAAACTCATTATTTGATAGCGCAATTCCTTAAACAAGCATTTTATTGCCTATTTACAAAATTACTCTTTTACAAACTCATTGAAAAGAATATTCATCAGTTTTATCTTTCATCTGCATATAAAAAGGAGTAGATACACTTTACATACTAGCGTTTTAGATCCACAATAACACTATATAAAACAATCTTTTAAACTGCTAAACTATCACTAAAATCAACTCAAACCATTAGGAAGACCTAATCAATGCAACTATCTAACTACTAACGAATTATTTTTTTTAATCAAAATGAATTAAAAAAGAGATTTTTTTTATTATTATTGAAAAAATAACCCTACTTTTGACGCAGTTTTTCACTTATTTTATTTTCTTATTATGAACATTTTCGTAGGAAGCCTTCCTTTTCACATTGAGGAGGCTGAACTAAGATCTATCTTCGAAGAATATGGCGAAGTAGCATCTGCAAAAATCATCACCGACAAATTAACTGGTAAAAGTAGAGGTTTTGGCTTCATCGAAATGCCTAGCGACGAATTAGCTCAAAAAGCAATTGATGAGTTAAATGGAGCTGAGTTAGACGGACGTACCATTGTTGTTAACAAATCAGAGGAGCGCAAAGAAGGTGGTGCTCGTCCAAGAGGTAACTTCAATCGCGGTGGAAACACTGGCGGCGCTGGTGCTGGCGGTGGCGGTTACAAAGGCGGCCAAAGTCGTAGCGGTGGTGGATTCAACCGTAGCGAAGGCGGTCAAAATCGTGGTGGTGGAAACACTGGTGGTGGAAACCGCAGCCGTGATAATCGTTATGAGTAATACTCAATTTTGTTTTTGATCATCCATCCGTTAAGGAACTTATATAAAGAAACAGGCCGAACATTATTGTTTGGCCTGTTTCTTTTCATTTACACCCAACTAATTGGCAACTCCTTCCCCAGCCAATAATTTATTCAGTTTTTTTCGCGATAAAAATATTCTGCTTTTTACAGTACCCATTTTTAACTGCAACTTTTCCGCAATTTCGCAATATTTATATCCTTCGATATGCATAACTAAAGGAATGCGATACTCATCATCTAATTCGGTAATTGATTTCGACACCTGTTTCATCGAAAGAATTGAATCGGGCTTATCATCAGACACCAATAACTGACTTATCCCATACTGATCAATTGTTTTATCAATTCGCTTCATTTTTTTTTCTTTGCGATAATTGTTGATGAATATATTTCGCATAATGGTAAAAACCCAAGCTTTAAAATTGATGTTTTCGCGAAACTTATCTCGATTAATTAATGCTTTACAAAACGTGTCTTGCATTAAATCTCGAGCATTTTCGGAGTTTAAGGTTAATTGATTAGCAAATCTCAACAAACTTTCACGAACCTGCTGAAGGTTGTAATTAAATTCAATTGCGGTCATTTTCTTTGGGCTTTTGTAAACGTACTCAACTTTCGATAAATCTTTTCTGCAACATTTATCATTCATAGCTGCAAAAACAAACTACTACTCAAACCAAATTGCATTAACTATAACTATTTGTAAATCTGAATTTTACAATAACAATAAATGCATTTTTGTTTATTGAACAAAAATCTGTTTAATAAAGTTACGAAAACTTTAATCAGAAAGTAAAGTGAAATAGATTATAAATTTAGACGAAAATGCAATCTAGGCGAATCAAATCTTTGAACTCCTTTATCAACACTATTTTTCAAAAAAATAAGGCTCTATGTTGATTTAAGTGGGTGGGTTTTTTTCCAAAGACCATTTGATTATTTACCATGCATGTCAATCGGTTGATATTTAAGCAATTAATCCTAAGCTGACACATTGAAAAATAGTTAGAATAAAGATTGAAAAATAGCCACGAATCGAAGATCGACAGAGTCAATGCACGAATAAAATTATTCGTGACCTGACTGCTTGCAGTCAGATTCGAGCGGTATGCAAAACCTTCCATCAAGAAGGCTCGTGGTCAGAAGTGGTTTCGGGATTCGAGTACAGCAAAGCCATTGCAAATGGTGTTTCGGGTGATAAAATCATATTTAACGGGCCTGATAAATCGGCAGATGATATTCGCATTGCTATTCAAAACGAATCGCTACTTCACATCGATCATTACGATGAATTGTATGAAACCATTACAATTGCCTCACTACTTAAAAAAAGAGCCAAAGTGGCTATCGGCATAAATTTAGATGCAGGCACTTATCCCATCTGGGATCGATTTGGTTTCAATTACGAAAATGGTGAAGCATGGAATGCTATCAATAAAATTATTCCAAATCCAAACCTCGAATTAGTAGGTTTACACACCCACATTGGAACGTATATATTATCCCCAACCGCCTATGCCATTGCAACATCAAAATTGGCAGCTTTTGCGGTGCGCATAGAGCAAAAGTATAAATTTTATTTACCTATAACCCAACAACAGTCTCACCCTGTTCAAAAACAATGTCGCGGGGAATGCCTGCGGAAGAGATTTTATCGAGTCCTTTTTGAAGCGATGGAGGCACAACACCTTTTGTTTCGAGCCAATTTTTTGCTAAATCATAATCCCCATTCCCCTGAAGAATAATTAAATCAGCCGACAAATTACTAACAGCCTGCTTCATTGCATCAAAATTAACGCGATACAATCCAGTTTCTTCGTTATATGAAAAAGCGCCATGTTTCTCAAAATAATTAAACCGCATCATATTTGCTTTGCCATGCGCACTGGCAGCACCAAAACGGACTGATCGAAATATTCCAGCTAAAAAAGTAACATAGTAATCCATTAGGTTATTCTCGCCCAATTGCCCCATTTCGGTAAGCTTAGTAACCATGTATAATCCAAGTATATCGGCCTTTGCTTCCTCTATAGGAGAAGCTGTTTCCTTTAGCGCATCCTGAACCTCGCCTTTGCCATTAATAGTATTTTTAATTCCTAATCCATGAGCCACTTCATGAAACATGGTGTTTTCAAAAAAAGCATCAAACGTAATATTCGAAATTTGTTCAGGAACAATGAGTTGTTGTGATATGGGCACCAAAATATGATCGAATTTGGCACGCATCGCATTTTTTAGCTGCAATTTACGACTTCCCTTAGCCAGTTGAACTCGCGAATCGTTTGGCAGATTTATTGCAATCGTCTTACTTCCGGCATTACAATCTCCGCCATAAAAAAGCACATCATAGGCACCTAAATCAGAATCAGTTCCAGGAGTTTCGGATTTAAATTTCTGCTCAACAGGCAGTGATTGTTGCAAAACAGGCAATAGAGTGGCAAACCGTTTAAGTTTGTAACTCCACTCATGATCTTTGACTAAAATATAGGCTTCAAACGAAGCTTTTTGACCAAATAGAGCATCCTCGTAAGTCTCGATTGGCCCAACTACAAAATCAATATTGTTTTGCTTCATATCGAGCCATGCCATATCACTGTCGAAATAATTACCGGTTATTAAAGCTTCTGATCGAAGTTTAAGGTAATATTTCAAACCCTCATCCTCGGCCAAATCAGAAGCTTTTTTAAGTAACTCAGATGCTTTTTTTAAACCTTCATTATATTCTAAATTGTAGGGGACTACAATAGGCGCACCTGCTGCATTTCTTCGAATAACTGTATATTCACTAGTTTTTGTTGAGTCGGCAATTTTCTCAAACTCATCTTTTGTCATATCAACAGGATAAAAATTAGCTCCCTCTGGCTTCGCTCCAATTTGGTCGATAAACGATTTATTGCCATTCAAACGCTCCCAAGCTCCATAATTTATCTCAACAAAAGCCTTCAAATTTTCATCGGTAATTCCAGAAAGTAATTCCTGTTTATCACCCCACGCCTGTTGCCAATATAAATCATCCATGATTTGTCCAACCTTAAAAAATAATGGTAGAATTTTCTTGTCATTTTCTGATAGAACAGATAAATCGGTTGTTAATTTAACTTTTATAAATTCATTAACCTTTTGTTTTATTAACGAATCGGATGAAGTATACATTTGTGGAGAAGTTTTACAACTAAAGCCGATAACACTAAAAATACTTGAGGCAGCCATAAATGCTAAGCCTGTAATACCAATTTTTTGTTTCATATTTTAAAAATTAGATTTAATTCAAAGGCACAATCCAATAATCATTGAAAAAGAATTTGAAAAAGTTATTGATTCTTGATCAGATATAAAACAACAATTCATCTTAACTTGTTTTATGCAATTAACACAAAACAAGTTAAGATGAATCTATGCTACTTATTCAAAGGATTCTCAGCAATAAATAATCAACTAATTTATTTTTTCGCCATCGAAAACTCAGAATGCAATAATCGTTTTAATCGATCAATTTGCGAAAGTTTGTTCACTTCTCTTAAATTACGAGCAGTTTTTGTATAATATTGATGTTTCTTGATGAAATCGAGTTGCAATTTGTTCCAATTATCGAAACTATCAATCATATCCCGATCTTTTAATTCTTGATAAAGAGCATTAGATACTGGAATAAAATCACCTCTACCCAAATAATCCAGATCCGAATCGCAAATAACCATTTCCATCGTACCAGATGGTTCTGGCGGAAATCGAGTGGCCATAATTAATCGACAAACGGTTTCTATTTGTTCATTCGAATAGTTATAGCTTTGAAGTATTTCACGAGCAATTTGAGAACTATAAAACTCATGTTCTCTGTAACTTATAATATGACCTCCATCGTGAAATAAGGCAGCTAACTTTAATAACAAAACCTCTTCTTCATTCAAACTCTCAGCCCAACCTATCAACTCAACCTCTGTTACCACATCAATGGTATGCTTTACATTATGGTAGTATAGGTTTCGAGGCAGTTCACGCTCCAGACGATCTAAAAATAATTCTTGAATATCTAAAAACTGAATCTGGCCATATTTAACCAAAAAATCGTGATTGGGTTCTAATTCATTATCAGGCTTTGTGAGGTTTGCTCGAATGCCTTCAAAACTATACACATCAATATTTCCTTTATACTTGACTGGCAAACGCCCCCATTTCTTAGAATTATAGAATTCTTTTACCAATTCGTAAGTCATTACCGACATAATAATTTGCGACGGATTAGACATCTGTCCTAATCGATAAGCTACATTAACACTCTCGCCTGAAAGAACGAAAGGACTATTTTTCTTTCCAGTATTTTCTGCAGTAACAGGTCCCGTGTGTACACCTATGCTTAATTCCCAAAAAGATTTTTTATTATTGATATTGTAACAATGCTGCTTAACAACCTCCTGCATCTCACGCGCTGCAAGTAATACATCAATTGGATTCGTATGGTTCTCTTTTAATATCCCACTAGCAAATAAAAACGAATCCCCTATCGTTTTAACTCTGAGAATATTATACTTACGAGCCACATCATTAATAAGCATATGAATTTCATCCAATGCATCCACCAACTCTTCCGATTTAGGGTGTTCCTGTAAATCCCTAAAACCTCTGATGACTACATATAGTAATGAAACCATACGAAATCGACGAGTCTTGCGTTTAGAAGAACTTTCTTCCAATCCTTCATCTTCCGTGTACTCTTCAGAAAGATTCTTATACAAATTATTTTTTTCCTGAATAGATTCGTAGCGTCCAACCAATTCTTGCAGTTGAACATTAATCTTCTCATTCCGGTTTGCTAAGCGTGTTATTCGCTGAATATAGTCGTCAATTTTTTCCATGCAAAATAAGTGGGGACAAACTAATTTGCCTTTATTTTAAAATTAATGTAAATTGATATCTTAATTAATTACAGTCAATCGTTAATTGGCAAATTGCTTATTAAATTTAATCATTATACTAATGAAAGGGTATTTTGTTTTGTTTTTTTTGACAATTGCTCTACTTTTTACGTCAAACGCATTAATCGCCCAACAATTAATTTTCCAATGGGAAACTGATTCTGTTTTCAAAATTCCAGAATCCACACTCTTCTTTTCTACGAAAAACCTGATATATGTTTCAAATATTGATGGGAAATCTTCAGGAAAAGACTCTACGGGCTTTATATCAACACTTTACACAACAGGCGAAATTAAGCAATTGCATTGGGTCGATGGATTAAATGCGCCTAAGGGAATGAGCATCGTTAAAAACAAATTATTTGTATCTGATATTAATCAAGTAGCTATTTTCAATATCGAAACAGGAACACTCGAAAAAAATTACTTGGCACCTGCTGCCAAATTTTTAAACGATGTGTGTTCGGACGGAAAAGGGAATGTTTTTATTTCTGATATGTTAGATAAAACCATTTATAAAATAGAAAATGGGGTATTAGCCAAATGGCTAGTAGACGATGCTTTTGAAAATATTAATGGCCTTTATTATTATGATGGCGATTTATACGTAGGTACCAAAAACGCTATTTTGAAAATTAATGCAACTCAAAAAACAATAGTTATATGGGCTTCTAACACGGGGAGTATCGATGGACTTGAGTGGGATGGTCGTCAAGGCTTTATTTTTTCAGATTGGCAAGGTCATATTTATCACGTAAAACAAGGATTAAAACCAGTGCTTTTACTCGATACAACTGATAAGAAAATGAATGCAGCAGATATTGGCTATAATATTAAAGATCAAATGCTTTATGTACCAACATTTTTAAACAATCGGGTAGTTGCTTACAAATTTAGTTTCGAATAAGCAAACGCTTAAAGCTCCACAAGCCAACTCATTGAATTAAAAGTTGTTTTATTTTTTTTAACCTAACATCCATTGGTTCAAATGCATTTAGCCAATGAATTAAAAAGCCATCGCGCTCCATTTTTCGAAACCAAGTCATTTGACGTTTTGCAAATTGATGAATGGCCACATTTAGCTGGTCAAACATTTGTTTGTAACTTAACTTACCAGTGAGATACAAAGCCAAATACTTATATTCCAAACCGTAGTAGATCATATCTTCAATGCTTAACCCATTGGCAAGCAATTGCTCAGCTTCTTGAATTAGTCCGCTATCCAATCGTTGCTGCAATCGAGTAGTAATTCGCTGGCGACGAGCTTCTCGCTCAATATCCACGCCAATTATTAAAGGATTTAATGTTGGCAGACTATTATCATCCAAAGGGTTGTTCAAATAGTACGCTTCAATCTCAATAGCCCTAATTGCTCGTGGAATTGTATCAGTATCACTATTATTATGCACCGATTTATAATTTGTTAAAACCGATCTCAACTCAACCAAATCCTTCGAAGCCAGCTCCTTTCGCAAACCCTCATTAACAGGTACATTTATAAGCTTATAGCCTTTTAAAACGGCCTCAATATACAATCCAGAACCACCACACATAATTGGCCAAACATTCGATTTTTGAATCGTTGTAAACACATCAAAAAAATCCGATTGATATTCAAACACATTGTATTTATAACCCGGCTCAACAGTATCGATTAAATGATATTTAATTTCTTGTCCCTCAACCAAATAATCCTCATAATCTTTCCCTGTTCCCAAATTCATTCCTTTATATACCTGACGAGAATCAGCACTTATTATCTCTCCTTGAATTTGGTGTGCCAAACAAGCTGCCAGTTGCGTTTTCCCAGCAGCAGTTGGGCCTAATATGACAATTAAATTATATTTCGAATCAAGAATCATTACCATTTACTATTTAGTCGATCAAAAATACCCATTTTTTTCACAAACCGTTTCTTAAACACTGAATTGATAGCTAGACAAGGCTCTTTTTTGTATTTTTGTCAAGCATAAAAACGTACTCATGATAAATGAAAATTCATCACCCTATTTAAAAATAGTCACTCGCTTTAAAAACTTAGTTATTCAGCCCAAAAAAGAGTGTCCTGAAATTCTCCTCGTAAACGAAGAGATGAATGACACACTCACAACCTATATTTTGCCATTAATAGGCTTTGCGTCTATTGCTACTTTTTTTAAACACACGCTTTACCCAAATGAGTTCATCTGGGATTTTGCCTTGAAAAATGCGGCAATTACATTTATTGCCTATTTTGTTGGTTTGATGAGTGCTTTTTATGTAATTAAACTATTCTCGCGTACTAATTCGCATTCAATATTTTTTTTAGCCGCCTATTCATCTGGGTTTATTTACATTATAGGTATCGTAACCGAATTAATTCCCGACTTATACATTTTCTATATTTTATCGTTATATAATCTTGTTGTAGTATGGAATTTTACTTTTTTAATTTTCAAAGAAAACTCACATCAGCTAAAAGTGATTTACTTTATTGTTTTTTCTGTTTGTATCAATGTTTTTCCTGAGGTCATTTCAAGAATATTATATTTCTTTACAAAACTCTAACAACCCAACATGTCTTTAAATAATATAAATATACGAAACAAGCGCGCCTCGTTCGAATACGAATTACTCGAAAGGTTTGTGGCTGGAATTCAATTAGTTGGAACGGAAATAAAAAGTATCCGATTAGGGAAAGCCTCATTAGTTGATTGCTATTGCTTTTTTGTTCGCAACGAACTATTTATCAAGGGAATGAATGTTGCCGAGTACTTTTATGGCACATACAACAACCATATGCCTATGCGCGAGCGGAAACTACTAATGCAGCGAAAAGAATTAAATAAACTAGAGCGAAAAACAAAAGAATCAGGCCTTACAATTATCCCTCTAAAATTATTCATGAATGAGAGAGGATTTATTAAAGTTGAAATTGCTTTAGGAAAAGGTAAAAAACAATACGACAAACGAGAAACCTTAAAATTAAAAGATGCTAAACGCGATATGGATCGTGTTACCAAAATTCATTAATTCAAAGAAGCAACCATTTTTCAACTTCCATCGTCACCATTGTGAGATTAATAGCTGATCCTGAATTTTTTCATATGAAGTATTGATTTACAGAATCATTCAGGCTAAATTCATGGGTTGAATTATTAAATAAATACCTAAAAAAGCCATCTTTCTGTGAGTCGCGATCTTACTGAAATAATATTGAACAGTCAGAAAGGCATACAAAGTGCCCAGCATGACTTATTCGAATTACTAGCTCCAAAAATGTTTGGGGTTTGCATTCAGTATACCACAAATCGAATGGAAGCAGAAGATTGCCTTCAAGAAGGATTTATTAAAGTTTTCACCAAAATAGATGAGTTTCGTTTCGAAGGGTCTTTTGAAGGATGGGTTAGACGCATTATGGTAAATACCACAATTGAACATTACAGAAAAAATAAACGATTTGCTGACAAAGAAGATATTGAAACAGCAGCAGCATTAAGTATTAAGCAGGCAAACGGACAAGATAACATTCAGGCTGAAGAGCTAATTGAATTAATTCAAAAACTTCCTGCACAATATAAAATGGCATTTACTTTATATGCAATTGAAGGTTATTCTCATGATGAAATTTCAAAACAACTTGGCATTTCAATTGGCACATCCAAATCAAATTTATCGCGTGCACGAAAGTGGTTGCAGATTAGAATACCCAGAATGGAAACTACAACTATAAAAAAATCTGTAGAGCTATGATAAGGTTGTTTAATAAAATTATTAATTAAGGTTACTCATACTATGGCCGAGCAAGAAAACATAGATAACTTTTTCAAACAAAAATTTGAAGGATATTCTGTACCTCCACCAGAAGGATTATGGAATAATATATCAAATATCATTTCTGCTCAACAGTCGAACCGTAAAGTTATAGTTGGTTGGAGATGGCTTTGGGCAGCAGCGGTATTGTTACCCATGACTTTAGGTATCAGTGTATATTTGAATAATACGAACACCAACGAAAATACTCAATCGATAGCACCTAGTAAAACCATTGTAATTAATTCTAATCCTGAAATTAAAACAATTGACAAAAACGTTAAACTGAATGAATCACAATCAATAACCTCTATAGCTTCCAAAACAAAAAGTAATCCTGCACACACCACTACCACTCATCAACAACATAACAATCAAAACGTTAAAAGCATCAACAATCAATACAATAATAGCCAACATTCTGACAATAATTTTCTTTCAGTTTTAAAATCAAAGTCAGCTCACATTAAATCGATTAGCATAAAAAACCCTAAACTAAAAACATTAAAATCAAATTTTATCGCACAAAACTATTTGCCAATTAATAAACCAATTGAAGAACCCAGTCGCGATTCACGTATCACACTGAGCGGATTGGTGTTGCCAAGTTATTCGTACCGAACTGTCAATTCACAAGCAATAAACAACTCATTGCCAGATGAAAAAGGGATTAATACCATTACTGGCGGCATTGCGATAAATTATGCTCATTCAACTCGATGGAGTATTGAAACGGGGGCTTATATATCACAGGCCGGACAAAGCATTGCCATGAATATGCCGGCTTCGGTAAATCCATTGTCAAGAATTAACAAGACCTTTGGAGCAGCAACCCGAAATCAAGTCTCATTAAGCACAAATTCATTGGGAGCGATAAGTTATAAAAACAATGTTTCTGAAAATCAATACATACCTAATAGTAAGAATAGCGATTTTAGTGCTGCAATGGCTTCGCCTATCGACTTTCAGAACACGACAAGCGATGTTACAATTAAACAACTGTTAAGCTACATAGAAATACCGCTTGTATTAAGATATAACCTAATGCAAAATCCATTTAAACTATCACTTGCTACAGGAATAAGCTCTAATATTTTGACTAATAATCAGGCTATTTTAACACAAGAAGGGCAATCGAATACGATTGGAGAAACCGAAAATATTAAACCATTAAGTTTCAGTACACGATTGGGAATTGGAATTGACTATCCAATTTTCTCTAATTTCTACTTTCACCTCGAACCAACAGTAAAATATTTTATAAATCCAATTAATTCAGACAACACCAATCAATTCAAACCCTATTCATTTGGTGTTTATACTGGAATAGCTTATTCGTTTTAAAAATTATCGTTTTCTTGCTTACACTAATTAATCCCTCTTCCTTTCAGAGCCTGAATCATTTGGTAATAAACACCTTGAAGTTGTTCCAGCTCATGATGTGAACCAAATTCAACCAAGCAATTATTATCTAAAACAGCAATTTTATCAGCCAATGAAATAGTACTTAAACGATGACTGACAATAATGGCAGTTCGATCTTTTACTATCTCCTTAAAATGATCAATTAACTTAGCCTCAGTAAAAGCATCTAAACTACTGGTAGGTTCATCTAAAATAATTAGCTGGGCATTGTTATAAAACGATCGAGCCAAAGCAACACGCTGCCATTCACCTTGACTAAGTTGTTCGCTACCTTGGAATAAATTCCCTAATGTGGTTTCATATCCATTCTCAAATTTAGCGAACAAATTATGTACTCCAGCTTGCTCGGAGGATTCAATTATTCGAGCCTCATCGCGCAATTCGTTAACATTACCAAACCAAACATTTTCACCGGCAGAAACATTGTAAAGCATAAAATCCTGAAATATGGCAGATACTTCATGCGAAAGCGACTTGCGGGATATTGTGTTTAAATTTGTTCCATCAATCAATATTTCCCCTTGTTGAGGTTCATATAATCCAGTAAGCAGTTTTATAAATGTACTTTTCCCCGCTCCATTTGCACCAACCAAAGCAATGGTTTCGCCAGGCGATATTTTAATATTAATATCTTTTAATATCCATGTTTTATTATGCGGATATTTAAAACTAACTTCCTTAAATTCAATGCCTTTAACAATAGGTTTCGGAAATTCACTGGGTCGTTCTGCAATATCATCTATCCCTTCAATCATTAAAAACTCAAATAAATTCCTCAAAAACAAACTATCTTCATACAAGGATGAGATTCTACCCATTAACTCTTGAAAATATCCATATCCACGTTGTAAAACTAAAAAGTAAAGAACCATTTCACCTGAAGAAATTGCTCCTTGAATCGTTTCAACAGCAATAAATCCATAACAAAACACAACAATTACAGCTGTAGCGCCTTGCCAAACAAGTTCACCCAATATCTTCGACATCAGCCATTTAAACTGACGTAATCGAAGCTGATCGCGCAATTGATTATATCTTTTCTTAAACAAGTGCCCCAAATGAAAAACACGCAATTCCTTTGCATAATCCTTTCCAGTTAAGAGTCGATCGTAATAAGCCACTCGCCTCTCTTCCTCTGTTTGCTGACGTCGGACTAAAAATAAGCGCTTGGAGAACTTCATTCTGTGATACGCAATGGGAATAAGAACTAAAATCAGTAAAAGAGCTATCCACCAGCTAAGCGATGCAAGCACGCCTCCCATTAAAACAATGGTAAGCAAATTCTGAAACATCCCAACTAATCCATAAAAAATATGGGCTGGACGATAGTTTGCATCATTAATTGCTCTGTAATAAACATCCTGATAATCAATGTTTTCGTAAAAAGAGTATTGTATTTTTGTGGTTTTATTGTGAATCAGATTTTGGATGTAATCGCTTAAAAAATAGGATTGTTTTTCGCGAGCTAATGAACTTAAAGAACTGGAAACAGCGTTAGCCAGGAAAGCGACTCCAGACCAACCAACAATCCACAAAGTGTTGGTTAATACACGCTCCTGAGAGGGTAGTTGAACAACAATAGTTACCTCATCAATCAATAATTTCACAAGCCACAAAATAACTAAAGGTAATGACCCCCTGAAAATGATTAATAAAGCATTTATCCAAGTCCATTTTGGAGAACTTGCCCAAACAAGCTTAATTGACTGAATAATAAGTCTTAGCGATTGAGTCATAAACTAAATTACATCGATAGAAAAATGTACGCTATTGAATAATAGATACTGAATATTTAGTTGTGAATTTAACTTAATTCAGTATTAAAAAAAAATTCACACCAATAAAAAGACGTTATAATTCGAATGGAAGTACTTAGTATCAGCAAGAAAACTGCACTTTTTCGATGTCTTTGTCAAGAAGGCTTCAAAGACAAGGCATTCGAAGTTTTGAAAATCAAGGAGTTCACTTTTGTGAATGACTGTTGGCAAAATGAGAATAACGCAGTATTTGGAGTTTTCGTGCAAAGACTACTTAATTGGAGTGTTTTGATAATTAGTAAGCTTAGCCCATATGAATGATGGATATTGAAACAGATATCCGGTTATAGGGTATAATCGAATCATTAACCAACCATATAATTTATTTAGTGTTGAATTCATTGCAACACATTTATTTTTACGATAAAAAGAGTCAACTACACCATAAATATTGCTAATACTAGTTTCGCTATCGCATTTCAACAAACTATCTCCTTTACAAATAAACAATTCATCTTTTTTATAGATCAACCGATGCAGTGTGAGTTTACCATTGTTCGAAAAACACAGAATCATTCCCGGATGAATATCAGCCGATTTGCATGGTTTGACCTGAACCTTAACACCAGGCCTAAAAAAAGGAAACATACTTAATCCATAAACAGGAATTTCAACAACTTTTCCTTCGGATAATAACCCAATAAAAAGCTCTTGAATGTTTGGTTGCTTATTGGTGGTCATTTTCTATCAGTTTTAAAACAAAATCTACCACATCAGCCGTTGGAGTAAAACCTAAATGATAAACAGGAACTCTATTTACAAACTCGGTTAGTATTTCAATATGTTTTATTACATAATCGGAGGTATGAAAATGCTGCATGCAATTGGCCATTACACGAACAACGGCTTCGCTACGACTTAATTTACGATAAGTATGCTGCGTTGATTGTTCCAGCAAAAAAAGCGCTTTTATAGGTGCGGACTTTGGATAATCATCATAATAAGGCATTGGAGTATTGTGAGCATGAAACCCATTATCAAAAGGCATTATCGCCAATCTATCGTCATTAATAACTGTAGCGCCTTGTTGTTGCCATAATCCAGCCATGGTTGATTTACCTATTCCTGATAATCCGGAAAACACAAAACCCATATCGTTTAAAACAACGCTTGATCCATGCAGCATAAAACCTCCTGCAAAATGTAGGAGGTATATTTGTAAAAGTACTCCAATGGGATTTAAATAGGGGAAAAACTCGTATTGACTCTCTTTACTGTCAAGCAAAAGATCAACTGTTTTTAATTCAGGATCAATAACAATGCATGCATTGTTTAAATCATTCGACTCAATAAAGTTAATATGAATGGCAACTTTCTTATCTGAAATTCCTACATGCCAATTATATGGCGACTCGTAATTGCCCCAAGGTTTCCCTTTAAATACAATTGCCCAATTGGGGAATTCGTTGATTGAACGTTTTATAATACGCCCATCGTAATTAATAAAACTATCGGGAGATGCAAGACTATTTCTAACTAGAAAATGCTTTTCGGAGCCATTATATCTTATTGAAAAACTCGAATCCACTCGTAGAAAACGAATGTTTGTGCCGGCTACCCTTAAATTAAATATTGGCTCTTCCGGCATAACAATTCTTACATTTTACTATAATCTGGTTTTGAACCTCCAAACGGATTGGGTTGGTCTTTATTTGGAGAAGACTTAGGCGATGGTGGCGCCCCTGGTGGATCAATTGGAGGATCGCTAATCATTACCAAGGTTATTTCTCTATCAACAGAAATAACGGTTAGTAACGGAGAAATATACTTTATTTTTTTATTGTTCACCATATTCATATTATGCCTCAGCAGGTTTAATAATATTTTTAATCAAAGCCTCCTGCACAAATCGAACTAAATCTTCATTAGCTTTTGTTGATTCCACTTCAAAAGAGCTATTAAGCTGTTCTAAAATTTGAGCCAAACTATAATCTATGCTAATTCTATTCCAAATAAAAGCAGCCACTTCATTTAAGGTAAAAACTTCTGTCATTTTGGCTATGTGATCAACAATTGGAACCAAAACTAACTCATCGCCAATTTGCTTTTCAACAAAATTACCAGTCTTTACATAAACGGAGTCCAAATTCATTTCGAATCAAATTACCGCAAAAATATAAAAAAAGTATTACGCAGCACTTAAAAATACTGTTTTTAAACATTTTTTTGATAAAAACGCTACATTTTTAGTTAAATACGTAATTAATCCCATGTTAAACGAGAAAAAGGCGCAACCTCTTGTCCGCAAAACTCACCATTTAAAAATTTATAATAGCCTGTTATAGCAATCATTGCTGCATTATCGGTTGTGTACGACAGGTTTGGAATAAATGTTTCCCAATTATATTTTTCTGCCAATTTTGCAATTCCCAATCTTAAAGCCGAATTGGCCGAAACACCACCTGCAAGCGCTATGGTTGTTATACCATTATCTATCGCTGCCTTTTCTAGCTTTTCTAACAATATTTCAACAATAGTGTTTTGTAAAGATGCACATAAATGATTTATTTCATTCTCAATAAACAGAGGATTCTCATTTGTTTTATCTCTCAAAAAATAAAGAAAAGAGGTTTTTAGCCCACTAAAACTATAATCGTAACCAGTTATTCGAGGTTTATTAAATTTATATTTTGACAAATCACCTTTAGCCGCCAACTTATCAACCATAGGACCGCCCGGATAGGGAAGACCTAATACTTTTGCGCACTTATCAAATGCTTCTCCGGCAGCATCATCAATGGTTTGACCAATCACTTCCATGTTTAAATAATCACGAACTATAACAATCTGACTATTTCCTCCTGATACAAGTAAGCATAAAAAAGGAAATTTAGGCTGATGATTATCCTCTTCGTTTGTTTTAATAAAATGAGCTAATACATGAGCTTGCAAATGATTAACATCAATTAATGGTATGTTTTTAGCCAACGCAAATCCTTTTGCAAAGGAAGTCCCAACCATTAAAGCTCCCATTAAACCAGGTCCACGAGTAAAAGCGATGGCATGAATCTGATTTTTATCAACGCCAGCTTCTTTTAATGCCTTATCAACCACTGGTATAATATTTTGTTGGTGAGCACGGCTAGCCAATTCAGGAACAACACCACCATATTCTTCATGAACCAATTGAGTGGCTACAACATTAGATAAAACAACCGAATTATTTAAAACAGCAGCCGATGTATCATCACAAGAAGACTCAATCCCCAACACAAATAAATCTTTCATTCAAATATTTTTCAGATAT
>Ga0136636_10000331_pt1 | contig 23211 bp, 18 predicted proteins | sample AntDrymUQ8522106_2_FD_104653 | JGI IMG/M metagenome (GOLD analysis project Ga0136636, IMG submission 104653) | Polar desert sand microbial communities from Dry Valleys, Antarctica - metaG UQ852 (21.06) | ecosystem: Environmental > Terrestrial > Soil > Desert | place: Antarctica: Dry Valley... | reverse complement strand
GCCTATAGCTCCAACAAGCAGATAAGGCATAGAAAACATGTAGAGTATCCCATTATTCAAGCCCACGGGATCTCCCCCACCCATCTTTAGATTAGCTTCTGCGGCACCTTTACACATGGCGCATTGGGCAAATTGCTCCAAGGGCAAAAGACAAAAAGCAAGGAGCAAAGCAGTGATGATCAGAATTTTATATTTCATATTCAAATGCATTAAATTTCCAGACGATATTTTAAAATTGAATCTCCCCATTGACCACATTTTGACATTGACCACATTAATAATACGGTTTCAACATCAGATAGCAAATTGGGCCCGTAATTGCGACGTAAAGCCAAAGGGGAAACACCCACCGCGCCATTTTTTTGTGTCTTTCATATTGGCCCGTATAAGCTCTTGTAAAGGTAAGCAACACAAAAGGTAAAATGACTGCGGCCAATATCACGTGCGTAATTAGAAGGAAAAAATAGACTGTTTTTATAGCTCCCTCGCCACCAAAGCGGGTCTCTGGCGTAGTAAAATGATACAGTACGTAGGAAACCAAGAACAGCGCAGAACAAACCATGGCAGCATAAATAGCACGGCGATGCTGCTCCCTTCGTCCGTTTTTGATGTGCCAAAGGGCTACAACAAGAATGACAGCACAAAGTGCATTCAGCGAAGCATGGAAAGGGGGCAGAAAACTGAAGTCAAACCCTAAATCAATTTTCACACGCCGCATTAGGCCAACCAGCAATAGTACCACTGCAGAAATAACGTATGCCCAGCGGTTGAGGCGTTTTTCGAGTGCGATATCAGGAGTCATTGTAATACTTGAAGTTTAAAATCTTTAAGTAACAAGTGATATTTGACCTCTTACTTAGTGCCAGGATACTATTTTTGAGGCATTAGCCTCGAGATTTGTTGCACCATACGGTTTACCTGATTTTCATCGAGTGCATTGTAGAAGCATTTAATTTGCTCTGTAGCATCTGCCAGGGCGTAGAATTCTTTGTGCTGCTTCACCTTCTTTTCTAGCGCAAATTTCTCGTAGCCATTATTCAGAATATTCCCCCAGGACACCAAGCCACCGGTCACTACCCAGGTGGCATAATCAATACTGGGGATCTTTTGTATTTCTGAGCGAAATTCGGTTGAGCCACCCTGAAAAATCATAACAATTTTGAAGAACGGGCGCGGTGTACCATCCGACATTTTACCAAACTGGTCGTAGAGTCGTTTGTTGGTTTCTATAATACGCTTGTTGTCCTCTGTCAATTCAGGATTTTCTCCAAAGTTGTGGATGACACAAACGCTTTCTTGTAATTGATTTTCTTTAGTGCCATCGGGGTAAATAATGTAAGCGCCTCGAATTGGCCCATAAAATCCTAATTCTGCCACGGCGTCTTTGCGCCACTTAAGGCCATCTCGTAGGTAAATCCAGGATATAGCTGGTAGTACAACCAAAACTATGGTGAGTACTATGGCAGTCAATATTCTGCGTGTACGCGTAGGTTTTTGAATTGCTTCGCTCATCGTAAAGTTTATTTGTGCAAATAGATGAATCCGTGTAATTCCTTTCAAAAAACAAAAAAGGCGTGGAGTTGTTCCGCGCCTTTTTATCATTAAGTAATTTAGTTCAGCAGTTCATTTACAGCCTTAAAGTTGCAAACAATGCGATGATCTAAACGATCTAAATGAAGAACTTATCCTTTCATAGTTCCAGGCAACAAGTAGCCAGTCGGTTTTCCCGTGGCTGCTGGTTGTACGACTTCTTCGTTTTTTTCTTTAATTTGTTCCCGTGCAGCCCCCCAGCTACCACCTTCCTGGAAGAACGCAATAATGGCCCAAACGAGCAGTAAAGTCGGCATCAGTACACTAAGAACAAGGCCGCGCACCTCACCAGCCATGTGCATAAAAAAGAAAATGATGAAATAGGCTTTGTAAATACTCGCGCCAATCATCGCCAGCATATAGAGGGCTTGACCGAAGCCACCATCTTTGCCAAATGTGACACTTGGCATGATATGTCCCTTAGCAAAAAGTGCGAATAACACCTCTATGATAGTGATGAAGCCTAGCAATTTTAAGCCGTAGAACACAAGCTTTTTCTGATCTTCGTATGATTGATGTGCAGCCATTGCTTTTTAATGTTAATATGTTGAACTGTAGATTTTTCACCTACCAAAGCCTTTTGTCCGAGATAGAATTAACGGAGCTTAAAGCGAAGGAGAGGGGTATTGGTGGACAAGCTTGACCAATGGTAAGTGGGTTTCTGAAATGACCCATTATATCCCCGAATCATTAACTAAAGGAGGTAGAACACCAGAAACACAAATACCCACACTAGATCCACAAAGTGCCAATAAAGGCCAATTTTTTCCACCATTTCATAGCCATTACGCCGTGAGGCATATAATCCGCTCATTGCGTTGACCATAATGATAATCAGGAAAACTACTCCAGACAATACGTGGAATCCGTGGAATCCGGTAATGAAGAAGAAAAGTGCGCCAAATGCTTTTGGCCCTTGTTCAATTTCGCGCGTTTGCCCTGCGTATGCACCAGAAGCGTAGCGAACGTATTTTTTCTCCAGTTCAATTGCGCCATTTTGTTCGTGTCCGTGTAAAAGGTACGAGTCATCCTTTTTAACCGCTATTGCTGCGCCGTTTTCCATCACTTCCTTCCCATTAACATCTACCATTACACCATCTGCGATGTGGCGGCCAAATGGATTTCGGGTTACAGAAACGTTTTCATACTTGATGAGCATAGTCCATTCGTATGCTTGACTTCCAAGGAATGTCGCGCCACCTAGAATGGTGAGAAACATCCAGAAGACCACGCCTCGCTTATTTTCACGATGACCTTCTTGTACCGCCCGCACCATGGTGACGGAGCTGAAAATCAGCACAAAAGTCATGAAGGTTACAAAGACCAGCGGCCAGTGGGCTTGTACGAATGGGAAAGATGCGAACACAAAGTCAGGTTCAGGCCAACTTGGCATGCTAAAACGGATGGTACCGTAAGCAATCAGGAAGCCGGCAAAGGTGAATGCGTCAGACACGAGGAAATACCACATCATCAGTTTGCCGTAGCTCACTTTCATTGGCGGTTGTCCGCCTTCCCAAATCTGGTCGTCAGAGCCATGCTCGTTCGTCTCGTGTGCGTGTGAAACAGATGTTTCTGCCATGGTTGTCAATAGTTAATAGACGTTGGATATTACGCTTAGACTTTGTACTGTCCAACGTCTTTCGTCCAACAGTCTAAAGTCAGAATTATCAAGATTGAATCATAAAGAACACCATTAGGTAAACCCACAGGATGTCCACAAAATGCCAGTATTGTACCACCAGATCAAACCGTTGTTTGCGCCGCAAAGTAGGTTTGTAAGGCAATATATAAGCATACGTTAAAGCTACTGTAATGGCTACGATACCGCCTAAAACGTGGGCGGCATGCAACCCTGAGATAACAAAAATGAAGGAACTGGAAGGATTCACCGTAAAAGTTGCCCCCATCGCTGTCAATGCTTCCCAACCTTTATATTGAAGGACTACAAAAAACAACCCCAACACTAATGTAGCCACTAACATCCCTTTATACTGCTTCTCTTTACCATTTTTGAATCCTGAATACGCCAATTGCATAGTCACGCTACTCAACAAAATCACCGCCGTATTCACCATAAAGATATCAGGGAGCTTAAATTCCAACCAGTTACCTGCAGCACGCCGCACCACATACGCACTAGTAAACGCCGCGAACATCATAATAATAGATCCGATGGCGACCCAAAGCGCAACTTTGTGCGGGTGAATTTTACTTTGGTTATATTCTTGCCTAAATGTGGCCATATTGTAGAGCGATATTTATTACGCCATTTTGGATGATTCAATGCGAAATGAATTTCGAGTTACCAAACCCTGTCTAACAAAAGCACAATCAATGAGAATGGTAAATGCATGAATGAAATGAACATTTGTTTTCTCGCGGCTGTCCTTTCACAGGTTTTGTACAACTGCCAGCAGTGCCAAGCCCAATATACATTAAGCAATACCAATAATGTAGTCGCCACTAATCCTACATACCCAAGCCAAAAACTCAACACCGCACTTCCAATCAATAAAAGGCAAAAAATAAAGGAAAGCAATCCTGTTGTTTTATCCTTTTCGCCATTCCCTGAAGGAAGTAAATAAAATCCGGCTTTTTTATAATCTTCATCTGCTAACCAGGCAACTGCCCAGAAATGGGGAAACTGCCACAAAAACTGCAAACCAAACAACATCCAAGCGGTTGGAGAAATAAACCCCTCATACGCTACACAACCAATAATTAGTGGCAAGGCACCTGGAATGGCTCCAACAACTACAGCCAAAGGTGTAGAGCGCTTCATCGGTGTGTAGACAAAAGCGTAACTAATCAGCGACAGCGTACCCAAAAACCCAGTTAAAGGGTTAAACATAGATAGCATAGAAATGCCAAACAAGGCCATGAGGCCCGCAAGCAATACTGCTGTGCTAACACTCATTCTTCCAGTCACAACCGGACGGTTTTCTGTTCGAGGCATGAGTCGATCGTAGTCGCGTTCGAGCACTTGGTTTAGCGCATTGGCTGAACCAGTTACTAGAAATCCGCCGACTGCGAGTAAAAGCATTGCCCCCCAATTTACCACGCCCTGACACACAATTGCGTAGGACATTACCGCAGAGAAAAGAACTAAAAGTGTCAACTTAAACTTGACCAACAGCCCAAAATCGGTGACTGCCTGTTTTAAGTCTCCAAAAATCAATATTTGTTTTGCGTCGTTGCGCTGCATTATTTTGTAGTTTATAGCGGCTCACAAAAGTTGACACCAATCAACCTTTATCAACCCTTTTAATGCCCTTCCCCCATATCATTTTCGCCCTCTTTCAGGGGTATATACTGTGGGATAAATTCCTCTCCGTCTTTACCATAATCATAAGCCCAGCGTTGTACTGTAGGAATATTACCTGGCCAGTTGCCGTGCCCTGCATTGATTGGAGTAGTCCATTCAAGTGTATTTGAACCCCAAGGGTTTTTCGTGGTAAGCCTTTTCCCACTGAATATGGAGTAGAAAAAGTTGACCATGAATAAGACTTGAAGGAAGAACACAAAAATAGCGGCCACCGTAATAAACTGATTTAGATCCTGGAAGTGACGGAACGCATCAAAAGAAGCTCCACCGTCATAGTAACGGCGTGGAACACCAGCCATACCAGTATAGTGCATCGGCCAGAAAATAGCGTATGCTCCAATGATCGTACCCCAGAAGTGGATCTTACCTAAGGTTTCGTTCATATAACGGCTAAACATCTTTGGAAACCAGTGGTAAACACCCGCAAACATTCCAAAGAACGCAGCAACACCCATCACAATGTGGAAGTGAGCTACTACGAAATAGGTGTCGTGCAACGGAATATCAATGGCAGAGTTGCCAAGGAAAATACCCGTCAAACCACCCGAAATGAACATAGAGACAAATCCTACGCTAAACAAACTGGCGGAAGTGAACCTGAAATTCGAGCCATAAATCGTGCCTATCCAGTTGAAAACTTTCACGGCTGACGGCACGGCAATGATCAGCGTGAATATCACAAAGAAGTTGGAAATAAACGGATTTACCCCCGACATAAACATGTGGTGTGCCCAAACAATAAAGGCCAAAAAGCCAATAGCGAGCAGCGAATATACCATGGCCGTGTAGCCAAAAATAGGCTTACGTGAGCTTACTGACAAGACTTCAGATACAATACCCATGGCAGGAAGAATGATGATATAGACTTCCGGGTGCCCCAAGAACCAAAACAAGTGTTGATACAAAATTGGGCTACCACCGATACGGTCAAGAATCTGCCCACCTACTACGATTTCGCTCAGATAAAACGACGTGCCAAGGCTGCGGTCAAACATCAGAAGCAATAGACCGGAGAACAATACCGGGAAAGAAAGTACACCAAGGATGGCCGTAACAAAGATTGCCCACATGGTAAGTGGCATCCGCCAAAGGCTCATTCCTTTTGTACGGAGGTTCAATATGGTTGTAATGTAATTGATACCCCCCAATAGCGAAGAAACCACGAATAGCGACATGGATACAATCCAAAGGGTCATGCCTGCGGCAGATCCATCAGAAGCTTGTGGTAATGCACTGAGTGGAGGATAAGCTGTCCAGCCACCAGAAAATGGTCCGGTGCTAAGGAACAGCGAAATAAACATAACCACGCCAGCCAGGAAGAAAAACCAATAGGAAAAGGCGTTGAGCAGCGGCGAAGCCATGTCTCTAGCACCAATTTGAAGTGGAATAAGTAGATTGGCAAAAGTACCGCTCAATCCAGCCGTGAGTACAAAAAATACCAAAATGGTACCGTGCATGGTCACTAGGGAATAGTAAAACTCTGGATCAAGTTTACCAATGCCCGCTTCATTAACCTGTATCCACTTACCTAAAATTGGTCTTAACCAAGCCATGTCAGCCTCAGGGAACCCCAATTGAAGGCGGAAAACAATGGACATCATTGCACCGATAAATGCCCAGAAAATACCTGTGATCAGGAATTGCCGGCCAATAATTTTGTGATCTGTGCTAAATATATACTTAGTCAGAAAGTTTGATTGGTACTTATCTCCTTCATGATGCTCATGAAAGTGGTCGTCATAGCCCAAGTCATGAGTGAGTGTATCTTCGAGTGTATCAGCGACAGTATTGACGTGTTCCATGTTCATTATTTTATATTTTTTCAACTGGACAAAATGAAAATGAATGGGCGATGTCTGATAAAAACATTCCATTCCGAGTTTCACATCATCATATTAGTTCAAAATGGTAAATTCAGTCCTGCGATTTTTTGCAAGGTTCTCAGGTGTATCGTTAGGCACTATTGGCTTGGTATCGCCATATCCTCGAGGCTTTAGACGACCGCCTGAAATACCGCGATCAGTCAGGTATTTAACTACCGCAGCTGCACGAGAAGTGGAAAGATTAAGATTTGCAGCAGCGTCTCCTACATTGTCCGTGTGACCTGCAACTTCTACACTTACAGCAGGGAAAGTATTCATACCCGACACCAGATTGTCAAGTTCATACTTACTATTTGTTGTTAGTGTAGCAGAACCTGTCTCGAAAGTAATGTACTTGAGCTGAATGGTTTTGTCTGTAGCCGTAGTGGATTCGACTGCCTTTTTTATATTGTCTCCAAATTCTTTTACGCGTTCACGAACCTCAACATCCAGCACTTTATCTTTGTTAGGATCTTCAGCCTTTCCGCGCATTTCGGAGAGATAGAATGACTTTTGCTGTTTCTCCCACGCATTGTATTCTTCTTGTGAAACCACCTTAAATACGCGGCGCATGGAGTAGTGGCCCTTGCCACACAATTCAGCACATGCTAACTCATAGTCAAACTTTTCCCATCGTTTTGGCCCATTAGGGTCAGCTAAGTCGAATGGTTCGTTGTATTCAGGATATTTGCGCAATTCGTTGCGGTAATCAGTTGTAGTTTTAACGGGTGTAAAAACGAAATAAGTTGGTAGTCCCGGCACGGCATCCATTTTGACTCGAAATTGAGGCAAATAAAAATCATGCAAAACATCCTTAGCGATGATACGAACCCTGATTTTTTTTCCAAGTGGCAGGTAAAATTCCTGGCCAGGAATAAAATCATCCCAAGTTTTTGCGTCTGTAAAATCCAGGCCTAGTGTGTTAGCACCGGTTGTCTTTTTATAGTTGCGGGTGCCAATTTTACCATCTGCACCAGGGTAGCGAAGTGTCCACCCAAACTGTTGGGCAGTAGCTTCAATTTCCATGTAATCTTCGCCTTCCTTGACATCGGCCATTACCGTGTTCCATGCGTTTAGTCCACGCACCACTAATATAGTCATTACCACAGCAGGGATAGCTGTCCACCAGATTTCAAGACGATTATCATGTGCAATAAACTTTGCTTTGCGGCCCTCCTGATAACGGTATTTGTAAGCAAACCAGAACAATGCAATATGTGTAAGTACAAACACAATACCCGTAAGGACTAGCGTCACCAGAAAAAGGTCATCTAAGAGACTTCCATGCTCAGAGGCAGATTTGTGTGGACCATAGCCAAGCATCACATTTTTGTATGACCAAGCGGACCAGAAAACGCCTCCCAAGAAAACGATCACAAAGCCCACGGAAAACCAGCCATTCCATTTGCTGTTGTCGCGCAGCATTTGCCGTTCACCTTTTATGGTGCTGGCTAGTTCATAAACTCTTCCGATTTGCACCACTACAATGGTGATCAGAATGATGCAGACAAGTACGATTAGCGAAGTCATTGAAATATATTTCTTTAACGAAAAGATTGAAAAGTATGGTAAAAAAAGTTGCTGTAGCAGAGCGGGTACCAAACCTTATAAACCCGATTCCAACAGAATAACAGCGATTTGTATCAATGGTGTTCGTGTCCACCATCTTCTCCTTCAATAAGCGCCCCGGTATCGTGATGAAGGCTTTCTTCCAAGTAAGGATCCTTCATAGGAACAAGTGACACCTTCGAAAGTTGATTGAAAAAGAAGAAAAGAAACAAACTTAGGAAACCTATTAACACTCCGATTTCTTCCAAGCCTGGTATCGTGTAACCTAATTTAAAAGACTTTGATTCGTCGGCGGGATGTCCTTCAGTTCCATGGCTTTCTCCTGCATGTTCCGTAGCCATAGTTGTGGCCTCAGCAGTTGAATGTTCCCCTTCAAGTTTAGTTTGTTCAGGATGTTCCGTGTCACCTGAAGGTGCTTCGGCATGGGCAGTGGTTGTCGCCGTTTTACCTTCCTCTGGACTGCTAGGATGACTACCTTCAAGATGAGTCGAGGCGTTTTCATCAACAGCTTTACCCGCCGTAGTTTCATCGGAAGAAGGTGCCGAGTTGTGGGTATCCGTAGTGGATGGGGCCTCTTCGTGTTCTACTTTTGAAGTGGCTGGTGCAACGCTACTGTGACTATCTCCCCCATGCTTGCCTTCAGCTAGTTCTATTGCTTCATGCGCTGCAATACGTGCACCTGGCTTGATCATATAGAAATAATCCCACCAGTGACCGAAGAATACGATCATTGCAACAAAGAACATGGTACCAAACTTACGCTTGGTGTCATTGCGCATCAGAATGAGGAATGGTGTTACGAAGTTTAAAAGCAAATTGCCCCAGAATAGAACAGGATAGTGATCCATCCGCTCCTTGAAGTAAATCGTCTCTTCTCCGTTATTGGCGTACCATATAAGCATGAATTGATCAAACCACAGGTAAGCCCAAAAGACAGAGATACCGAAAAGGAATTTACCAACATCATGCATGTGGTTGTGGTTCACATAATCAAGATAGCCGAGTGACTTGAGGTATATGATCAGCATTACCGTCAATGAAATCGCACCTAGCCACATCGAAACCATGGAGTACCAGGCGAACATAGTGCTATACCAGTGTGGGTCAACGGACATAACCGATTGCCACAGGAATACCGTGCTAAGGAAGCCGCAAAGCGGGAGAAACGAAGCCGCCCATTTACGCTGCTTTTTGTAATATTTGAAATCGCTGGTTTCCATGGTATCTTGATCCACGGATGCCTGACGGAGTTTTTTAGCCCAATAATACCAAATAAGCAAAAAACCAATGGTGCCGACTGTAAACCAGACAGGATTCAAGAAACCCTTCTTACCAGCCAAAATACGATCGTAATGTGGAGCCTCCGGATCTGTGATATTAATATCCGTGCTGTTCCAGTGGTAAAGGTGATGGAAATGGCCCCATACGCCCAAAGCGATTACGCCCATGAGGATTAAACCAACCCACATGAATTGGCTCATCGCTTCCCAAACACGCCGTATGACTGAGTTCCAGCCTGCAAACGCAGTGATCTGCGCAGAGAGGAAGAACATAGACATGAAAGCAATGCCTGTGAAATACACGGAGTTGTGCAACCAATTGGTCCAAAACCGAGTATGATACTCATCGTCGTTAAAGAAGGTGAGCCCAAGGCACACTGCGCCTAAAACCATACCTGAAATCAGGATCGTTTTAGTCTTTTTTTCAAATACAAACTGCGTATTTAGGTTCATATCGCAAAGTCGGATAAAGCCGAAAGTTTTGTTCGATGATATTGGTTTGAGGAGCTATTCTAGGCTTGGCACCTGGTAAAATAGGAAAATCTTATTTGCCAGTAGCAGCAATTGGTGCAGGTGCTGGAACCGCTGGAGCAGCGCGCCCCGGTCCAGTAGCCAAACCTTTTGCTGGTTTTTCAATATTGCTGAGCGAGTTCGCTTTTTCGCTGTATTCTAAGTTTTTGCTTTTGGCTTGTAGTACACGGATGTAGTGAATTACCTGCCAACGCTCTTCGTATGAAAGCTTGTCGGTGTAACCACCCATTACATTTTTACCATAAACCATCCCGAAATAGTACCGTCCGTTTCCAGATCCAATCATGTCATCGCCCAACAAATTTTTCGGTGCTGCAGGGTATTTAGCATCTGGAACGGTTACGAGCACACCTTGACCATCCCCCTTGGTACCATGACAAACGCCACAGAACGTTTCGTACAAGGGTTTTGCCCGGTCAAGCCCTTCCTTCGTGATCGGAAATGGATTATTTACCATATCTTTCTCACATTTTAAGCGCTCATCTTCCGTATCGGCATACGTAAAAGGAGCCTCCCCGTTTACTGGTGCAGCAATGGCGTTGTTTGCGTTTTTACCACGCACAATGTCAAGTGCAGAAGCATCCGTATAGTATACCCCGGTATATCCGCGTGGAACACTTCCGTTCACTTTGCCACGAGGCTGAGATAATTGAGCTTTGCTAAAAGTTTGGCCATCCTCCGCTCCTTCCCAGTGATTCCAATGGTAAGCGCTATATTGGTTGGACTCATAGCTCACCGGGTGATACATATCCGGCATATACTCATGGCCAGTCTTGTTCTTACCTGCCGGAGAGCAGACGGAAAAAAGCCAAGCAAAAAGAGCCACACCGAGAATTGCGCCAATTGCGTATTTCATAATTCTTGTTGATTCGTTGAATTTGTGGATTTGGAAATTTATGGATTTGGATATGCTCAATAATACAATCTACGTGGGTATGCCAAGCGTTTGGTCTATCACCAAATCAACAGCACCTTGAATAACACTACGATTACATCATTTTTACATTCACCTCGTCTGCCTGGGTATTTTTAAAAAATCCTTTTAGATTGTCAACTACGCTATCAGATGCACTAGTTACATCGAAAGCAATACAAAACTTGTCATCCGTAATCCGAAGATCAAGCGATTTAGCTTTAACGCCTGGCCACATCCCACAAATCGTGTAGAATGTGATGGTCATCCCCCAAGCTGCAAACAATACTGTCATCTCAAACGTGATCGGGATGAATGCAGGAACAGACCAATATGGCTTGCCGCCATACATCGTGGGCCAATCACTTACAAAAATCCAAGTCATAGCAAGGAATCCGAACGATGCCCCAAGTGCTCCATAAACAAATCCAAGGTAGTGCAGACGGCTTTCCTTAAGCCCCAGAAGTGGATCAAGGCCGTGTACTGGAAATGGCGTGAACACGTCCATGATATCCAAGTGTGCGGCATTGGCGGTTTTCACCGCACCTTTCAGATCTTCTTCGTCGTTGTATAGTCCGTAAAGGACTTTAGTATTTTCAGCAGCCATTATACTTAAATGGTAAGTGTTAATTGATAAGTGTTTCAAGTGGCAAGTGGCAAGTTTCAAGTGGCAAGTTTCAAGTAGCACGTTTCAAGTGTCAAGTTACCTGTGAACCACTTGACACTTAGTACTTGAAACTCAGTGCGCTTGTTTTACTTTCTCGGCCTGAACATGCTTTGCATTTGGACCGATATACTGGTCTCCTGCTACTTTCAATATCGCCTTTACTTCTGCAATTGCAACCACCGGGGCCACGCGGCAGAATATAAGGTAACAGAAAAAGAATAGACCAATTGTTCCGGTGAAAATGCTGATTTCCACCCAAGTAGGGCGATAATAACTCCAGGAAGAAGGCAAAAAGTCGCGTGCTAACGTAGTACCAATAATTACGAAGCGTTCGAACCACATCCCTACGTTAATCACAATAGAGATAAAGAACGTCCACCAAACGCTGCGGCGGATGTTACGCGACCAGAATACTTGTGGACTAACTACATTACAAAACATCATCCCAAAATATGCCCACCAGTAAATACCGAACACACGGTTGTAGAAGGCAAATTGCTCGTAGATATAGCCCGAATACCAGGCAATAAACAACTCAGTTAAGTAAGCCACACCGACAATCGTGCCTGTAAGCACAATTACCTTGTTCATGGACTCAATGTGGTTGATGGTAATGTATTGCTGAAGGTTGAGTACTTTACGGGTAATTACCATCAAGGTTTGCACCATTGCAAAACCAGAAAATACAGCACCCGCAACGAAATAAGGCGGGAAAATTGTAGTGTGCCAGCCCGGAATCACCGACGTTGCGAAGTCAAAAGATACAATGGTGTGTACAGAAAGCACGAGTGGGGTTGAAATACCCGCCAACACGAGCGAGAGTGCTTCCCAACGTTGCCAGTGTTTGGCACTTCCTGTCCAACCGAACGAAAACGTTTCGTAGATTTTCCGACGGTAACCTGTGGCGCGATCCCGCACGGTGGCAAGATCAGGAACCAGACCAGTGTACCAGAATAAGAGCGAAACCGAGAAATAGGTCGAGATCGCAAACACGTCCCACAAAAGTGGCGAGTTAAAATTTGTCCAGAGCGGACCACGTGTATTCGGGAATGGCATAATAAAGAAAGCCAACCAAACACGTCCCATGTGGAAAATAGGGAACTGACCTGCGCAAATTACAGCAAAAATGGTCATGGCTTCTGCCGCTCGGTTTACCCCTGTACGCCAGCGTTGGCGGAAGAGCAAAAGAATGGCCGAGATGAGCGTTCCTGCGTGACCGATACCGATCCACCAAACAAAGTTAGTGATGTCCCAAGCCCAGTTAATGGAGCGATTTGCACCCCATTCACCAATGCCTTTCCACACCGTCCAAACGATGGCAAAAACGTAAAGACCCAGGAAAACCGAGGCTAAAGAAAAAGCAATAATCCACTCTCTCGAAGGGGCTTTCTCGGTAGGGCTACATAAATCCTCTGTAATATTGTGGTAGGATTTGTTCCCTTCAATCAATATGTGCCGAACGGCCGCAACTGGCTGAGACATATCTTTTCAGTGATAAGTGATGAGTGTTAAATGGTGGTATAATCGAGTAAAATGACCGTTTATCATTTACCACTTACCACTCAAGAATAAAGTTCTTCGTTACTGTTATGAATCTTAGCTGAGTAATTGACTGCTGGGCGCACGTTTATCTCTTCGAGCACCTTGTAGGCCAAAGCTCCAGCCGATTTGTTGGCTTTACTAACTTCGCTTTCAGGGTTGTTCAGGTTACCAAACACGATTGCACCAGTTGGGCAAGCCGTTTGGCAAGCGGTACGAACGTCGTTATCCTGAATGGCGCGGCCTTCTTTCTTGGCCGAAAGTTTGCCTTCCTGAATGCGCTGCACGCAGAAAGAGCATTTTTCGATTACACCACGGGTACGAACCGTTACGTCCGGGTTCAACACCATACGAACGAGGTTGTCTGCATAAAACGGCATGTCCTCTCCTTCTACATGGAATACACGCTCTTCATTAGAAGGCCAAAGATCTGCAGTAGTATAGTCGAGCCAATTGAAGCGACGCACTTTGTACGGGCAGTTATTGGCACAGTAGCGCGTACCGATGCAACGGTTGTACGCCATCTGATTGAGCCCTTCCATAGAGTGGTTGGTAGCATTCACCGGACATACGTTTTCGCAAGGAGCGTTGTCGCAGTGCTGACACATCATCGGTTGATACACCACTTTGGGATTTTCAAGATCCCCGTAGAAATATCGGTCAATGCGCAACCAAGTCATTTCGTGGTGCCGCGCCACTTCTTTCTTACCCACCACTGGCACATTGTTCTCACTTACGCAAGCTACCTGGCAAGCGCCACAGCCGATGCAAGAGTTGAGGTCAACGTACATTCCCCACTTCATACCCGTACCGAAGTATTCGATATTATCTGGGTATAGAGTTTGTGCATTCAAGTGGTTTGACTCCTCATGAAACCCCTCTAGCTTGCGCTCAAACTTTTGGAGATTCTTGATGTTGGTCTGGAAAATGATCGAACGATCCGTTAAGGAGCCTTGGAAACCTTTCCAGCCTAGCGATTTCTCATCCGCGTTGATTACTTTTCCTTCTTCTTTACCCATTGCTGTCACACCCATTGTATTGTGGTGCTGTACACAGGCAAAATGTTTGTCTTGTGTACCAGTTGGATTCACTTTTACATCAACGGCATAATATTGTGTTAAGCCATTTTCTTGTTTCAAAGCCGCGTTTACATTCACCCCATAGCTTACCCCACAACCGCCTGCCTCACGACCTCCACCAAGCGCAATCGCCACAGTACCAACAGTTTGACCGAAATTCTTTACGACTGAACAAGTAAATTTTTGCCCACTTACTTCCACTGATACTTCATCGCCATCATTCAAACCTTTCCAACCGTCTATATTATTTACACCGTCCCATTCCACTGGAATGCTGAGGTAATTACCCCAAACAGTACGTGTGACCGGATCAGGCATTTCTTGCAACCAAGGGTTGTGTGCGTATTGGCCCCCACCTATATTTACGGTTTCGTAGAACGAAATTTCAAGTTCTGAACTAGCAGGTTTGGACACCCCATTGACATCAACCGAAACGGCTTGATCAAATGCTACCGTAATGTCATACGGAGGCGCTTCGTACACCCCATCATGAAGGCTCATTTCCCAGAATGCATCTGGGGTGAGATATTTCGACTGGGCAGGAAACAGATCTTTTTGCCAGATCGACTTTACATATTCGTAATAGGGTTGTTCAGCAGTACCATTCAAATTTGCACTGTCACACCACATCAAGAAAGAATGTTCTGCTTGACGGGTGGCAAAAAGTGGCGCAATGGTAGGTTGAATCACACTATACTTACCGGCAACCGGCAAAGCATCGCCCCAAGACTCCAAGAAGTGATTTGCTGGAGCAGCGTGCGTACAAAGCAGTGTCGTTTCGTCTAAATTTGTGTTGAGGGAGACTCGAGTACCGACTTTTGCAAACGCTGTTTTGAATGCCTGCGCATTGGCCAACTCCCAAGCTGGGTTCGCACCCCAAACAATGACTGTGGCAACCTGGCCGGCATTCATTTCCTCAATCAATTTCGACATTTTGCGCTCATCCCCGGAATGGGTAAAAGAAGCACCGTTGAAATCAATAGTTGAGTTCATGTTGCCAAGCATATCGTTTATTTTATTCACGATAATCTGCTCTGCAACATTGTTGGAACCGGAAACTACGATGGATTTGCCCCGAGCTGCTTGCAGTTCCTTGGCCACTTTTTTAATGGCGGATGCTGCTTTATCACTCAATTTTGGGCCTCCACCATTACCAGAAAGCTCCGCATAAAGTGCCGAAATCGCAGCCCCCATTTCGCTCGGACGAATTTGAATCCGGCTATCCGCATTAGAGCCGGTAAGCGACATATAGCCTTCCACCTGATAGTGGCGAGACATCTTTGCTTTCTTTTGTCCTGCTACTTTCCGGCCTTTAGTGTAATCGCGGGCTTGTTGGATTGGGTTGCCCCAGGTTCCAAGGAAATCTGCCCCAAAGGAGCAGATCACAGTAGCCTCATTAAACTTGTAATTTGGAAACAAACGAAAACCAAAGCATTTCTCATTGGCCTCTAACAGTGCTGCTGCTGAAACCGCGTCATAAGTAATAACACTTGCTGTTGGATATTGGGCTACGAATTCACGCAGCGCACTTTCACCGGAAGGGCTGAAAATACTATTGGTAACCACACGGATATTGCCTCCAGCAGCCAACTTGGCTTTCACCTCTCGGTCTAGTGCTGACCACTCCATTTTGGTTACAGTACCTTCTTTTACAGTACCTGCATGTTGAATGCGACGTGTATCGTAAAGGCTTAGCACAGCGGCCTGTGCACGAGCACTGGTTCCCCCATGGGTGACTGTGCTCAAGGTATTGCCTTCAATTTTAATCGGGCGGCCTTCACGGGTTTTGACCAAGATGGCACAATAGTCGCCACCATTCACAAACGAAGAAGCGAAATAGTTGGCTACGCCTGGCACGATTTCGTCAGGCTTCGTAACGTAAGGAATAGCCTTTTTAACCGGGATTTCGCAGGAAGCTGCCAGGGTGGCTGCGCCAAGACTGAAACCCATAACTTTCAGAAAATCGCGGCGACTGGCCTGCCATTTGCCGTCGGTTTGGTCTATGTTCTCCACTGAAAACTCGCTTTGCGAGGATTTCACGAACGCCTCGTCGCGTGTTAAATCTTCAGTGCCTACCCAAATACCGTTATCTTGGTGCATATAGTTGGTAATGATGAATGATGAATGATGAATGAAGAATGGATGGAATATCCGATTCACAACATCACCTCAAAAAGACTTCTATGTTATTCTCGATGAATGGCAGAATGTAAAAGATGGGTTCATCATTTATCATTCATTATTCATCCTTAATAGTGGCATTTATTACATTCCAAGCCACCGATATCTGCCACGGTAACTTTTTCACGGGTTCCCGCTTTAAGTTCGTCATGATAGCGCTCGTATTGCTTGTAATAATCGTTTTCTTTGAACTTCACCTCTGTTTCCCGGTGACAACTGATACACCAGCCCATCCCCAAAGTAGCATATTGGAACACTACGTCCATTTCTTCTACTTTGCCGTGACATTTTTGGCAGGCAACCTGGCCTACCGCAACGTGCTGTGCATGGTTAAAATAAGCGTGATCAGGCAGGTTATGAATCCGAGTCCACTCAATTGGGCCTTGGATTTTACCGTTAGAGTCGTCTTTCAGTGCTTTCACAATGCCTTCCCACTGATTCTCAACGATACCCTTTCCATTCTCATCCAGTGCAGTAAGGCTATTGGCAGCCATGTATTCCTGGCCGATCCATTTTTTGTAAAGGTCTTCAATCTGTTTGTCACTCCAATTGTCGTAGCCATCCATGTATTTACTCGTGATCGGGTCGAAACCGATAGAAGCAAATATTTTGGTAATTTCACTGGTGCCACTGATAGTTCCTTTTTTTACTGCCGAGTGGCAGTTCATACAAGTATTTGCGCCTGGGATACCAGATTGCTTGGAGCGACGAGCTGTGTCGTGGCAATATTGGCAATCAATTTTATTAATGCCCGAGTGGATTTTGTGGCTAAAATTGATCGGCTGATCGGGCTTATAGTTTTGCTCACGACCCATTCGAGTAGCATTGTCAACGGCTTTATACCCAAATATAAGCACGGTAGCAAACACTAAAAAGGCGATAGCACCTTTTGTAGTAAGCAGCTGGTAGGTAGTCCGCTCGACTGGAAGCAGACCATCTTTTGCCCGGGTTACGTTGGCAAGATTGTCAACGATGCGCATCAGCGCAAAGGCAAGGAGGAATAGAATACCTGCCATAGCGATGAACATCCAAGGAAGCTCCTCTTCCTTAGTGACTGTGGCTTTTGGATCAACTACCACGATTGGACCACCTGGATTGTTGATATAAAGAATCATGCTTTCAATCTGCTCATCCGTCAGCGCAGGGAAATTATTCATCAAAGTAGGCTTCCACTTCGCCCAAAGTTCGATGGCGCGTGGGTGACCAGTAGCGATGAGCGCTTGGGAGTTGCGAATCCAGGTATAAAGATCCTTGCGTGGAAAGGCCGACCAACGCTCTTCAACGCCTGCCAAAGCAGGCCCCGTAAGGTTGTCCTTCATGTTCTTGTTGTGACAAGAGGCGCAGTTAGCGACGAAAAGTTCTTTGCCAGCTTCTTTGGTAGGCCCTGCATGGAGGGAGGCGGAGGCGGCAATGACGAGTATGAAAACCCAACAAATGCGTTTCAACAACATATCGGAAGTAGTTGATATTCTCTAAAAAATGGGTAAAAACCCGCTGTTTTTCGTTTTCCGAGGAGAAAACAAGATTAACAGTGATTATGATGGGGCAAAGGTAAAAACCCCAAATGGCTTACAAAACAAACCGCCGAAAAGGCGAGCTATTTAGATCCGCTTTAAATCATAGTTCTGTCACAATTCCGTTAACACCCCGTTTAAAAAGTCGCGCAAAGGTAGAAACGAGAAGGGCGAATCCAAATGTGAGGGAAAAAAATTTTGCAAGTCTATACAATAAAATCTCAGGCAGCTCAAATTTGGCGTAAAATGCTTAGCTAATTTAAGTTTGATGCCACGCCTTAAATTATTTCTAGCAGGTGCTACAATTAGCCTGATTCCGTTCGTTAAAAATGAAAAAAATGGTCTAGTGCCGCCTCCAGCGAATAATGCAAATTTGTTGCCCGATTACCCGCTTCAAGATGCCCTTGCTTTGGTCATTTTCCTTCTAGCCAGTCCACATATTCTACCGAACCGAGCCGGAATTTAAACGGAATCCGGGATTTTTTTTCCCATTTATGCTCAATCTTACAAAAGAAGGGCAGCGCTTCTACAGACCATTTTGGGAGGAAAACCGGGCTCTTTGTGTGGATTGGAGTAACCGTCGGAGGGATGACCAGTTCTTGAAAAAAAAATGACATTCCGGCGGGAATGTGCGCCTTTTCATAAACAGCTCTGGTTAATTCAAACAGGTTTTTGCCCTCAGAAAAGCCGCCAGTTTGGGCCTTTATGGCAAAAGGGAGGATGAGAAATAAAGGCAAAAGCAGGTTATAGTTCATTTTCATGTAAAAATGCGCTAGTTTTTAGGAAGGTCAGAAACCTGACTTTTGAAAAAATCAGATTTTAATTTAAAGATGTGCGAAGGTAACTTTACAGGATCAAAAACATATTATATGAAAAAAATTACATTATTTCTATACCTGACGCTTAGCTCCGTTAGTATTTCTGCCCAAGTGGTCTGGAATAAAAAATTGCCAATATCCAGTATTGGTGCTTCATTAGGCATTAGCTCTAGTCGAATAGATGGGAATAATTTTTTAGTTTCGTCCGGCAAGCAGTTTTTGGAACTCAATCACCAAGGTACAATAATTGGACTTCAGGATGGGGCTCAGTTTTTAAATAATCCACTGATCAGCTATATTCAAAAACGAAAAGATCCTGGATCTGGCAGACCTTTCTTTTTGATGGGCTGGCGCAACTTCGTCAACTCACCCTATAATCTGGCATTTTACAAGCCTGATAATAGTGGTTGGCAAGGCCTCTTAACTTTTGGCATTGGAGAGGTTGGGAACCCTGGCTCTCGTGGGCCGGTAGTACTAGAATTGAATGACACAACTTTATTGGTATTTACCAAATCGTTTGTCCGTAAAATCTCCAGTCCACGAGATACCCTTTGGATTGATTGGACGAAACCTCTTAACCTCGAAGCACTTAGCTTCCCAAATGCCGCTGTGACTTACAATGACCAGGTAATTTTTGTCACCACAAAAGGTGAGATTTCTGCTACAAATGCCGATGGATTCCAAATTTGGTTGAAAAAACACTCCGATCACGTTTTTAGAGGAATTGCTCAGGTAGGAAATGAATTTATTGCCTGTGGGATAAGTCCAAGTGGCCATGCTGCTTTGGTAAACTTCAACTCAGACGGGAGTTTGGTTTGGGAAAAAACATTTCCTGACGATCTGGAATTCAATGCCTTGGTTGTTAGCGCTGAAGGATCAATATTTGTTACAGGAAAATCTGTACAAGGGAATATTCCACTGTTAAAAATCAGTCAAAATGGTGATTTAATCTGGCGAAAAACCTTTCAAAAAGGAATCGGCACAACCATTATTGGAACCCCTGACGCAGGATACTTTCTAACAGCAGGTAGCAACCAAAGCGGATTCTATGGCATAAAAACCAATGCTCTGGGTGAAACTTCTGCCTTAGATGATCTAGAATTGTTTAGAAATAGAAACCTTAATACTGGAGGTTTTTCCCTAACACAATCTCCGTCACCCAGTTTGTTCCGGAACCATATTGGGTCTGGTTTTCATATCCTTGGTGATAGCATTACGACTACTTATTCCACTCACAATCCATGGCTGGCCGGATTTGATTCTGGGAATAACTTACACTTAAGTGCCAGCACCTCAGGAGAATCTTTTAATAAAAGTGACTACAAAACAGGGATCTCAAATGCAGCTCCGGAGGACTTTAACCGTCTTTGGGCAGTGACCCGCGAAGAGATCAACTTGATTCGGCGGGATTTTGGAGAAGACGGCGATTTAGATACTCCACCATCTTTCGACTTGCTGACCTGGCCTGCAAAAGGGAATTTATTCTTTAACCAGAATTTGGATTATAGTTTGGTTAGTACAATTCCTGATAGCTTTCCTGCACCCTTTATTGATGCCAATGGAGATGGAATTTACAATATTTTTGATGGCGACTACCCACGCATTAAGGGTGATAAAATGCTATGGTGGGCCATTACCGACAATACAGAGCACAGTGAATCTAAAGGGCTACCACTTGGTGTAGATTTATTTTTATCAGTTTTCGCTTATGATTGCCCGGAAAACAAAACCATACAACAAACTCTTTTTGTAGAGTACCAAATTATCAATAGATCTGGTCAATCCTATTCAGATACCTACTTGGGATTTTACACGAATCTAGATCTAGGCTGTCCAGAGTATGATTATAATGGTAGTTTACCTGTATTCAACAGTGTATTCGTTTATAACCAAGATACCATTGACGCGCTGCCCAGCTTTACTTGTACTGGAGATATCGCTACTTTTGGGGATCATTTGCCAGTTGGATCAATCACCATGCTTAACCATACACTTGACCATTCCATGTATTTTAATCGTGGAGGTGGTAATGTCCCGGCCAGCACAATAAATCCATCAGTGCCTCAGGAATACTTTCACTACCTCAATTCTTTGTGGCGTGACGGCACCCCACTGACCATCGGGGGCACTGGCTATAATCCAAACGATCCCAATGCAACACCAACTAATTTTATTTTCCCGGATAACCCCGCCGATTCACAAGGCTGGTCAATGTGTACAGAAAACCTAGGTTTAAGCGATCGACGTATGTTGAACTCGCACGGTCCATTCACTTTCGCAGCTGGCGACACCTTTACCATGCGTTTGGCCTTCATCATCCACCCGGACATCCCCCATCCTTGTCCAGACATCAAAGGTTTAGTAGAACCCACCATCCAACAAATCCAGCAATGGCATGACGATGGCACACTCGAGGCGCATCTTGACCTGGGCAGTGTGTTGACCCTTGCAACTGGCCAGTCGCTTGTGTTGAACGCCACGCAGCAAAATCCAGCTACTACCTACGCCTGGTCCACAGGTCAAAATACTCCAAGTATCACCGTGAACCAAACCGGCGAGTACACCGTAACTGTCACGCCCTCTTCTGGCTGCGCCTATACTGAAACCGTACTTGTAAAATCTGCTTCTGGCACGAGCAGCCCTACCCTACCGACCTGGCTATTGCAGCCTAATCCTGCAAGCGATGTACTGAGAATCGTTTTTGAAAGCAATGAAAAGCCCATTACCGCCCTGTTACGCAATGCACAAGGGCAAACTATGGCAACAAAAAACGGCACAGGAAATAGCCTGGAAATGTCTGTAAGCAACTTGCCTTCAGGTCTGTATTGGGCCGAGCTCTGGCACGAAGGGCAGTTTCTGGGGAGTCGGAAAGTGGTTGTGGCACACTGAGTTTTTTTTACAGGATAAACAGGATTTAAGCGGGGACTGTTTTTTTGACAGGATTTACCCCGCTTAAATCCTGTTTATCCTGTCAAAAAAAGACTTGTCACCCAAGACTCAAACCAAATCAAACAAATCAGTTACGCCCGGGGTACGAGAAAAAATGAATCCTTCGGCGTATTGTGCCCCGATGGGTCGGCCAAATACCCGCCCTTTCGCTTCCAAAAAGTCGAGAAAATCTTTGCCAGAAATAGGCGTGTTTGGCGCCTCTCCAGTTGGATCAAAGAATTGGGATCGAAATGCCAAAATAGCCTCCATCTTTTTGGCGAAAAACGGCGTGATGTCCACCACAAAATCGGGATCCAACTGCTTGTCTTGAATATAATGATAGACCGCCTTGGGCCGCCATTTATCTTGTTTAACGCCCGCACTGCCAAAGGTCTCTATTTTCTCCAGGCCTGCATAGAAGCAAGCGTCCAGCGTCATTCTGGCCGCGCGACCATGATCAGGATGCCTGTCGTCGGGAGCATTGCAAAGGACAATTTCTGGCCTGGAAGCGCGGATTACGCTTACGATTTTCAGCCAGTTTTCAGGTTTATTTTCGAAAAGTCCATCGGGAATATCGAGAGTTTTTCGAAACGAAGCACCTAAAATTTTGGCAGAATCTGCAGCCTCCATGGCCCGGATTTCAGCTGTACCCCGGGTGCCGAGCTCGCCTTGGCTCAGGTCTAAAATACCGAATGTTTTCCCTTTTGAACCATGACGGAGCAGGGTGCCGCTTGAACTTAACTCCACATCGTCAGGATGGATGCCTACGGCCAAGATGTCTATTTTTGTCATAATTCAGATGCTATCATTCAAGGGTTTTAAGGTTTGTAAAGCCTATGGCGGGTAGAAAGTCCGAAGTACTTTTGCCCAAACAATTCTTTGGACACTATGCAACAAGATCCTCCCAACAACGAAATTCTGCAAGGGTTAAACCCAGAACAAAAAAAGTATGTCGAGTTGCTCCAACATGCGCTTGCCGAATCCGAGCTCCGCGGTCGGCGATTTGAAACAGGATGGTCCGACTTATTTGACCAGAACAAAACCTTGCGCGAAGAAAACCACCAGCTCCAGCATGGTTATGAAAATCTCCGCATTCAAAAAGCTGGTTTTGGCTTCAAAATGCTTTTATTGTCTGGTTTAGGTGGTTTTGTAACAGCTCTCCTGCTTTGTTTTATTTATGTAAAACTCAAACCTAAAGATGCACACCTCACCGCATTGCACAATTTTAGGCGTGCGCACCTGTTCGAGTATGAATTAGCTTTGAGTAAAAAGCAGTTTAATGAGGTCACAATCTCCTTAGAAAACGAGCTCCAGAACCCTGAAAATGAACCTATTAAAATCGAGCTTGAATTGGTCCGAGAACTGGTGGAAGCAGCGGAGAAAGGATGTAAGTGAGGTATGAGTTATTAGTTATG